>Ga0181520_10001462_pt1 | contig 47920 bp, 42 predicted proteins | sample PEATcosm2014_Bin_29_FD_132451 | JGI IMG/M metagenome (GOLD analysis project Ga0181520, IMG submission 132451) | Peatland microbial communities from MTU Mesocosm Facility, Houghton, MI, USA - PEATcosm2014_Bin02_30_metaG | ecosystem: Environmental > Terrestrial > Soil > Wetlands > Peat | place... | reverse complement strand
GCCCGCGGCGCCAGTTCCTTCATGGCGCGATCGAACGGCTCGTTCTTGTTGGCGGCGCAGCAGGCGGAAATGTCCTTGCGCCATTTCGGATTCTCCTCGCCGGCCTGATGGAGATACGCGATCGGGTCGTTGCGCGTGCGATAGGTCCAGACGTTCAGATTCAGCCGCTGCCGAAGCTCTTCCATGAAACGGTGCGTTTCGGGAAAGAGGTAGCCGGTGTTGACGAAAATGACCTTGATCCCCGGCCGGATCGCGTTGGCCATGTGCAGGAGCAAGGCCGACTCCGCGCCGAAGCTGGAGGACATGACCAGCCCATCGCCGAAATAATCGGCCGCCCACTGGATCGTCTGCTGGGGCGTATGCGAAGCCCAGGCGGCGTTGAGTGCGGGAAGATCAAGTGCGGTGGGTGCGATCGTCGTCATGGTTGGGCGGTCTTGTTGGCTCGGGTGCTGAGGCGTTCCAGCAACGCATCATAATAGGCGCGCGGAATTGTCCGCGTTCCCGCCCGGCCCAGGGCGATGCCGGATTTGTTGTCGCCGTGAAAATCGCTGCCGCCGGTTTTCAGCAGGTGAAAATGGTCGGCCAATGCGTCAAATTTCGCGACCAGCGCCGGTGTGTGGTCGCTATGGATGACCTCCAGACCGGCCAGGCCCAGGTCGATCAAATCCTTCACGATGCGTTCAAGTTCGGCATCGTTTTGCGTGCAAAGTTGCACGGGATGAGCCAGAACAGGGAGGCCGCCGGATTCGAGGATCATGCCGATGGCGCGGGCCGGCGAAAGCCGTTCCTTGTCGAAATACGCCAGCCCGCCGGGCGCGAGATATTTGTCGAACGCCTGCTTGATCGAGGAGACGTATCCCTTGCGCACGAGTATGGCGGCGATGTGCGGCCGGCCGATCACGTCGCCGCCGGCTTCGTGAACCACCTCGTCCATCGAGATATCGACGCCCAGTTCCCTGAGCCGGTTCACGATTTTCGGGTTGCGATCATCCCGGCCGGCGCGGAGCGTGCGCGTCATTGCGGTCAGGCACTGGCTGTTGGGATCGACGCCGTATCCGAGCAGGTGCAGCGTGCCGGGATGCGGATGTTGGGCGCTGATCTCGATGCCGGGCAGAAAGTCCAACCCCAGCCGCGCCGCCTCGGTTTGGGCCGGTTCGATGCCGGCGATCGTGTCATGATCGGTGAGGCTCAGCGCGCTCAGCCCGCTGGACACCGCCAGAGCGACCACCTGCGCCGGCCCCAGCGTGCCATCGGAGGCGGTGGAGTGGCAGTGCAGATCGACAAAATCACGGCCGGCGGGCATGGGCGGACTTTCACACGGTGAGATAATGGCCGTGATCGAGGTAATCGAGAATGGTCCTGGCCGCGGCTTCGGGATCGGACGTTTCGGTGTCGATGACGATCTCAGGGTTCTGGGGCGCCTCGTAGGGATCGTCGATGCCGGTGAATCCCTTGAGCTGACCGGCGCGGGCTTTCTTGTACAGGCCCTTGGGATCGCGTTTTTCGGCCTCGGCCAGCGAGACGCTGATGTAGACCTCGATGAACTCCCCGGGCGCCAGGCTGGCGCGGACGGCGTCGCGGTCCTTGCGATACGGGCTGATGAAACTGGTGATCGCGATGATGCCGGCATCGGTGAACAGCTTGGCCACCTCGCCGATGCGGCGGATATTCTCCGCCCGATCCTCGGCGCTGAAGCCCAGGTTCTTGTTCAGGCCGTGGCGAATGTTGTCGCCGTCGAGACGATAGGCAACTTTGCGGCGGTGCAGGAGCAGCCGTTCCAGAATACAGGCTATGGTGCTCTTGCCGCTGGCGCTCAATCCGGTCATCCAGACGGTGACGCCCTTTTGGTTCAGCAGGCCCTGGCGCTCCTGCCGGGCGACGGACCCTTCGTGCCAGGTGATGTTGGTGGCTTTCTGTTCGGCCATGCGACGGTTGCTCCTTCTATTTGTGAAAACTGCGTGGCTGCAAAGTGGATCTATTCTTCGTCAAACAGCGGCGTGCTGAGATAGCGTTCCCCGAAACTGCACATGATGGTGACGATGACCTTGCCCTTGTTTTCCGGCCGGGCGGCGACCTTGGCGCTGGCGGCGACGTTGCCGCCGCTGCTGATCCCGCCGAAAATCCCCTCCTCTTTCGCCAATCGCCGCGCCCAGGCGAACGCTTCGTCGTCGGTCACGCCGATCACCTCGTCGATGATATTCGTGTGAAGATTCGCCGGAACAAACCCGGCGCCGATGCCCTGGATCTTATGCCGGCCGGGTTTGAGCGGCTGATGGTTCATGCTCTGCGCGATCACCGGCGAGGTGACCGGCTCGACGGCGATGGCCTTGAACGACGGCTTTCGCGACTTGATGACTTCGCTGATGCCGGTGATCGACCCGCCGGTGCCCACGCCCGCCACCAGGAAATCGACGCTGCCGGCCGTGTCCTGCCAGATTTCCTCGGCCGTGGTCTGACGGTGAATCTCAGGATTGGCGGGGTTCTCGAATTGCTGGGGCATGTAGCTGTTCTTGTGCTCGGTGAGAATGGCCTTGGCGCGGTTGATGGCGCCGGTCATTCCATCGGCGGCGGGAGTGAGGACGACCTGCGCCCCCAGCGCTTTGAGCAGGCGCCGGCGTTCGATGCTCATGCTTTCGGGCATGGTCAGGATCAGGCGATATCCGCGTGCCGCGCAGACGAACGCCAGGGCGATTCCGGTGTTGCCGCTGGTCGGCTCGACGATGACGGTGTCCTTGGTGATCTTTCCCTCGCGCTCGCCGGCGTCGATCATCGCCACGCCGATGCGGTCCTTGACGCTGGCCAGCGGATTGAAGAACTCGCACTTGGCCAGCACGGTGGCGCCGCCGGGCGGAATGATGCGATTAAGTCGCACCAGCGGCGTGCCGCCGATCGTCTCGGTGATGTCGTTGAAGATGCGTCCCTGTGGTTTAAGCGGCATGTTGGTACCTCGATGCGCAAGCCAAATCAATGATCTCCGTTACGACGCCAGGCGTCCCGACTATTACGTTAGTGGAGTTGCGGGACGCAAACAAGGGGCGTTGGCGAATCATGGACATCGATCACTCATCGTAGCGTCTGTGTTCCTGGGGCACTGGGAATTTCACTGTCGGGCGGCGCGATCTCCTGGCGTTTGAACGCCTCGCCATCGAGAAGCCAGCTTGTCATGTCAGCCGCCCGCGGCGCCGGACCGGCGATGGCGACGATGACGTAGCTGTAATATTCCCACGCGTGCTGCCGATCGTATTCGCTGGGCCGGGCGGGATGATCCGGATGACTGTGATAAAAACCCAGCACCGCCGCGCCGGTGCGCGACGCGGATTTCTCCGCCGCCAGCAGGTCGGTCGGGCGAACCGAAAACCGGTGAAACCGCTCGTTGGGATCGAAATCGTTGGCCAGCGGCTCCAGCCGCTCGACGATGCGACGGACGTTTTCCCCATCGCGCACATCACGGCCGATGATCACGCCGCAGCATTCGTTGGGATACGCCGCCACGCCCTCCCGCTCGATCTGGGCCGTCTGCGATCTGGTGAGTATCAGTTGGTTCATGCTCGGCCTCCCGCCGCGTGCCATTAACAGTCATCACGGCCAGACGGCGGCATCGGCGCCGGTTTCGGTCCAGAAATCCTCCGACAGATACTTTGCGGCCGAATCGCAGAAGATCGTCACCACCACGCTCCCCCTGGCGCGCTGTGCCACGAGCAGGGCCGCGGCCATGTTGGCGCCGGAACTGACGCCCACCAGCAGCCCCTCCTGTCGCGCCAGACGCAGCACCATGTTGTGGGCGCGTTCGGTGGATATTTCCAGTTGATCGTCCGCCAGCGATGCATCGTATATGCCGGGCACAATCGCCGTCGGCAGGTGCTTGACTCCCTCAAGCCCGTGCAGCGGTCCGTCCGGCTGGACGCTGATGCACTGGATGGCCGGATTCAGTTCCTTCAGCCGCCGGCTGGTGCCCATGAACGTGCCGCTGGTTCCCATAGCGGCGACGAAATGAGTGACCTGCCCATCGGTCTGGCGCCAGATTTCCATCGCGGTGGTTTGGTAATGTGCCATCCAGTTGGCGGGGTTGTTGTACTGGTCGGGATAGAAATATTTGTCGGGATCCGCCGCGACGATCTTCTGCGCCTGTCTCTGGGCGCCGTCGGTGCCGCCGGTCGGGTCGGTCAGGATCAATTCCGCGCCGTACGCCAGCAGCGACTGCTTGCGTTCGGCGCTGGCGTTATGGGGAAGGCACAGGGCGACCTTGTATCCGCGCACCGCCCCGATCATGGCATAGGCGATCCCGGTATTGCCGCTGGTGGCGTCGATGATCGTGCGATCGTGCGTCAGCAGCCCGCGACGCTCGCCGTCGAGGATCATGTTCAACGCCGCCCGATCCTTGACGCTGCCGCCGGGGTTGTACCATTCCGCCTTGGCCAAAACGCTCGAAGGCGCCACGGCCTGGGTCACTCGTTGAAAACCGAGCAACGGAGTGTTGCCTATCAGATCGAGAACCGATCGCTGCTGAGAATCTGTCACGCACAACGCCGCAGTCGTCATTGGAGCCGAATGCTAGGAAGCCCGCCACGGGCTATCAAGTTAACCTCAACCGCGCGCCCAGTATGCCAGACAGCACTTTTCGATATCTGCTGCCGGTCCATTAGGCGCCAATGAACCGGGCATGGATCGACCGGGCCCGTGCCGGGTCGGCGGTCCCGTGAATCAGGGTCCGGCCGTCGGGAAAGACGGTCATGCTGATGCCGACCGGTTCACGCAGCCGACAGCGCAGGAAGGCATCGGTGTGATTCACTTCACCCACGGAGGCCAGCTTGCCGGCCAACTGGCCGATGTCCAACAATCCGCTGGCGCGCGGCGGGCGAATCTGCACCGCGCCCCGGCCGCACAGCGCGACGGCCGTCTGGGCAGCGCCGGCAACCAGAAAATCAAATTGCCGCCGGCCGCAGCAGACGCACTCCCGCCGCCGGGCATCGGACAAATCCAGCGAATGAAACCGCGCCCGCCACGCATCAAAACTGAGCAGCGCCGTTTGAAACGACCCTTCAACGAGAAATCGAATCGCCGCCGCCGCTTGCAGCGCGCCGACAATTTGTGCTGCCGGGCCCAGCACGCCGGACGTATCGCAGGTTGGCAATCGCTCGGCCGAGGGCGGGACGGGGAATACGCACCGCAGGCACGCGGTCTTGCCCGGCACGATCGCCATCATGCGCCCCTCGACGCCGACGCATCCGCCGTAAATCCACGGAATTCCGCGTTGCACGCAGATGTCGTTGATCAGGTAACGTGCGGCCACGTTGTCGGTCCCTTCCAGAACAAGATCGACCGACCGCGAGCGTCCAGCCGCGTCCAGCAAGTCGACAATGTTCTCGGCATCGACATCCATCGCCCGGGCATCGATACGAACGGAGCTGTTGATTCGCTCAAGCCGCTGGCCAGCGGCAATGGGCTTGGGTAGGCCGGCGTCGGCATCGGCTTCGGTGAACAAAACCTGCCGCTGGAGATTGCTGCGCTCGACGATGTCGCGGTCGGCGATGCGGATCGTGCCAACCCCGGCGCGGCAAAGCTGCTCGGCGATCGTACATCCCAGCGCGCCGCAGCCGATCAGAAGCACGGTCGCGGCCGAGAGGCGCTCCTGCCCGCCCGGACCGATTTGCGGCAGGCGCATCTGACGGATATATCGGGATTCGCTGGATTCGGCCATGTGACAACTCACCCGTTGGATCGGACGGGCAATCTTGATTATAGTGGGTAGCCATACAAGGAGCACAATGCCCGTTGATACGCAGCAGATTTTGGACATGGCCGAGAAGCTTGGCGAGTTGATTGCGCAACATCCCGCCGTTGCCCGATTCAAACAGGCGCAGAAATCCCTGGCCGAGGATCCCGAGGCCTCGCGGCTCTTGAGCGATTTCGAGCGATCGCTGGAGACGCTGGCCCGGCAGGAGGCCAGCGGCGTGCCGATCACCGATGCCCAGCAACACACGCTTCAACAGGCCCAGTCGCGAGTGGCATCCCACCTCAAGATCAAGGCCATGAATCTCGCGCAGCTCGAATTCGTCGATCTGCTCAGAAAAGTCGGCCAAACCTATCAAAAACCGCTGGCCGCCGGCTCGGGTGGTTCGGCTGCACAAGCCGGCCAGCGCGTCCCCGTACCGCCGCGGTAGCAAATTGAGTGAATCCCCCCGCCGGATCGACATATGGCCTACTGGCTGCTCAAGACCGAGCCGGATTGCTACAGCTGGGATCAACTCCGCGCCGACGGCAAGACGGTCTGGGACGGCATCGCCAACGCGCTGGCGCTGAAGAATCTGCGCACCGCCGTCAAGGGTGATCTGGCGCTCATCTACCACACCGGCGACCAGCGATCGGCCGTCGGAATCGCCAAGATCACGTCGGCCCCCTATCCCGATCCGTGGCAGGACGACGATCGCCTGACCGTCGTCGAATTGAAGCCGCTGCGCGCCCTGCGGCATCCGGTGAGTCTCGACCAGATCAAGGCCGATCCCGCCTTCGCGGGCTGGGATTTGCTCCGCATCAGCCGATTGGGCGTTGTGCCGGTCCCGCCAAAGATGTGGGATCGAATCCTAGAGCTTTCCGAAATGGATCGGTAGCCGCAGCCAGTGCGCCGGCCGCGGCACAGCGCCGATTTCACACCGCGTCCCAGCCGACAGCACCGCCGCCACCCGGGGATTATCGGTCCACTTTCCCGCAAGCGTTGCATGGCCAACTGCCGATCAAGGGATAGCGGTCGCGTGGCGACGCGCGCGGAGACATCGGCATGTACGATTGGATCATCGTCGGGGCGGGATACACCGGCTCGGTGATGGCCGAGCGGCTCGCCACGCAACTGGACCAGACGGTGCTGGTTGTGGATCGCCGCGATCATATCGGCGGCAACGCCTTCGACCATGTGGACGAGTCCGGCATTCTCATTCACAAATACGGACCGCACATATTCCACACCAATTCCCAGCGGGTTTGGGAATATCTCTCGGCGTTCACCGACTGGCGAAAATATTCGCACAAAGTTTTGGCTGAAGTCGATGGGCAGCGCGTTCCGGTGCCGTTCAATCTGACCTCGCTGCGCATGCTCTTTTCGCCGGACCGGGCCGCGCGGCTCCAGCGGCTGCTGGTCGGGCAATACGGCATGGATACCAAAGTCCCGGTCCTGCGGATGCGAAAGGACGCCACCGGCGAGCTGCGCGAGCTGGCGGATTTCATTTACGAAAAGGTCTTCTACAACTACACCGTGAAGCAATGGGGTTTGACGCCGGACCAATTGTCGCCGTCGGTGACGGCCCGCGTGCCGATCCATATCAGCTTTGACGATCGCTATTTCCAGGACACCTATCAGGCCATGCCGCTGGAAGGCTACACCGCCATGTTCCGCCGCATGCTCGCCCATCGGAACATCACGGTGATGCTGGGCGCGGATTATCGCCAGCTTGGATCGTCGATCGCGTGGAAACGGATGCTCTACACCGGCCCCATCGACACCTATTTCGGCGACATGCACGGCACGCTCCCCTACCGCAGCCTGCGCTTTGATTCACAGACGCTTCAGAAGGAGCGGTTTCAGCCGGTTGGCCAGCTCAATTATCCCAACGAACACGAATTCACGCGGATCACCGAGTTCAAGCACATGACCGGCCAGATCGCCGACCACACGTCGATCATGCGGGAGTATCCGCAGGAGCACATACCGGGAAAAACCGAGGCGCTGTATCCAATCCCACGCGACGAGTGCCGCGCCCAATACGCCTTGTACGAGGAGGAAGCCCGCAAGCTGGACGGATCGGTGATCTTCGCCGGCCGGCTGGCGGATTACCAGTATTACAACATGGATCAGGTGGTTGGCCGAGCATTGAGCGTCTTCGAGCAGGAGGTTGCCCGTGACACAGAACGTGTGCGCCGTCTTGGTGACGCACAACCGCGCCCGGTTGCTGCGTGAGGCGATGGCGGCCATCGCCGCGCAAAGCCGCCCGCCGGATTCGCTGATTGTCGTCGACAATGCGTCGAGCGACGAGACGGACCGGATTCTCGCCACCGAGCTTCACGCCCCCATTGTGCTGCATTTTGACGAGAACCACGGCAGTTCCGGCGGCTATCACGCCGGAATCCGCCACGCCTGCCGCCTGGGATGCGATTGGGTCTGGACCCTCGACGACGACACGATCGCCCGGCCGGACACGCTGGCGAACCTGCTGGCTGCGGCCGATTCATTCCCGGCACATCGCGTGCCATCGGTCGTGGCCAGCAAGGTGGTCTGGACCGACGGCTCGCTGCATCCGATGAATGTGCCCAAGCCAAAGCTGTACGACCCCGAGGCCCAACTGCTGGCCGCCTCTTGCGGCACGATGTCGATCCGGTTCAGTTCGTTTGTGTCGATGCTGATTCGCGCGGATGCAATCGGCCGCCACGGCCTGCCCATGGCAGGGTATTTCATGTGGAACGACGATGTGGAATTCTCAGCCCGTATTTTGCGGGATGAATTTGGCGTCGTCGCACCGGCCAGCGTGGTCTGCCACAAGACGGCCGCCCCCCACCAGCCCGGCTCGGACGCCAGCGGAAAATACTTCTACGAAGTCCGCAACAAGACCTGGCTGATGCGGCATTCGCCGGCTTTTGATCGGGCCGAAAAATGGTGGATGGCCCGCTCGCTGGCACGGCGCACGTGGGGATACCTGCGCCGCAACCGCTTCAACCGCATCGCGACCCTGGCCGTCGCCCGCGGCCTCTGGTCCGGCCTGACAACGCGGCCGCGCCTGGAAATCGAGGAGCCAAGCCTGTCCCTGGCGCCGAGCGTCGCAGCAATCGCCGCCTGAAAAAGGGGTCATAAGCCATTTTTTGATTCGCCCGGTAAAAGCGGACGTCCTTGGCAGAGAAATGAAATGGCTTATGACCCCTTTTTTGCGCTGGAGTTTCATGCGACCTTGCACAACGCGGCCCAGCGAACCAGCATGGCGGTCGCCAGGTCATCCAGCTTCTGGAACGTCGGATCGAACGTGAACAGTTCGGTGTTGGCGATGATGTTCCTGCGGATCCGCCGCACATCATCGTCGCTGACGACCACCCCGCTCTGGTCCCGCTTCACCGGCACGCACATGTCGCGATCAATCAGATCGCGATAGAACACCCCGTCCCGATCGTCGGGAATGATCGGCGGGATGCCCAGCATCAAATACGTCACCACCTTGCTGGCGGTGTTCGTGACTCGGTACAGCCGGGGCAGTACGTACGAACCCAGCGGTCCGGCGACCGCCTGGCGGCGGGCCGGCTCGGCAAGAAGCTGGTCAACACTCAAACCCGGCTCGACGGTAAAGGCATCGTAAAAGTGCCCGATCCCGCCGCGGAATTTCCCGAACATCTCGCACATCTTCCTGCGGTCACGCTCGGTTTGGTTCAGCGGCGCGCCGCACGCCGCCATGTAGACGTGATCCAGCGGAATCGTGTGGTACGGGGCCGGGTTGGCCTGGTCCAGACGCGGCGGAACGAAAACCCACGGCTTGTCGATTCGCGGCAGCGCCGTCGCGCCGGGCCGGCCAACGTGCAGGAAGAAATCGTCGATCGCGGCGTCGGGCTCGTCATGCACGAACCGCTTCAGCGGCGCTTCCAGCGGAGAAACAACCCATTGCCGCTGGCGCAGAGTCGGGCAATGCATCTTCACGTATTTCTCTAGATTGGGGCTGTCCGTGACAAACACGTCCGTCAGGCCGTTGTAACGCTGGAACTTTTCAATCGACAGCGGATCGGCCAGGAACGTGTCGCCGTTGACGAATCGCACGCACAGGGCGGGCACGCCGGTTGCCTTGATGGCGGCGGCCTGGCGGAGATAGGCCTTGAGGGCCGGTTCGTCGGCGTCGCAATGATCGTAAATGGTCGAGTGCGGATCGAATTGATTACCCGAAATCACTATGCCGCCGGCGAACTGTCCGGCCTCGATCTCCCGCACCGGGTCGAGCGTTTCGGTAAACCCGACATCGCGATACACCTCGTAATTCCGGCCGAAAAACCGGAACGACGGTTCGGTGCGATAATAGAAGCACCGGTATCCGTGCTCCGGGAAAATGCGCATGGAATCGGCAAACCAGCTCAGGCTGCCGACAACCAGGACGAACCGCCGGTCATCGTCGCGGCGCACGCTGATCGACACCACCGACGACCTGTCGGTGACGAACGCGCCGGGATCGGACATCTTCAGCCGCAGGTGCTCGTCGATCGCCTCATACGTGGGATTGAACGTAAACAGTTGCGTGTTGGCGCGGATATTCCGCCGCAGTTCGGCGATGCGTTCGGCCGACAGTTTGGGAACCTGCCCGTCGCGGCCGATGGGGATGCACATCTGCCGATCCATCAGGTCGAGATGGAACGAATTGGCGCGATCGGCGGGGATGAGCGGCGGGATTCCCAGCGTCAGATACATCAGCACCTTGCTGGGAGTATTGGTGAGGCGATAAACGCGCGGCAGCTCGTACACGCCCAGCGGCCCGTTGAACGACTGGCAGTCGACCATTTCCTTGTACAGGGCATCGATGTCCTCGTCGCCGGTGGTGTGGAACCAGTCGTAAAAATGTCCGACGCCGCCGCGGAAGGGGCCGAAGAGGATCTGCATATCGGCCCGATCCTTGTCCATCTGCCGGACGGTGGCGTCGCCGGCAACGCTGAAGCGTCGCGTGGCCAGGATGCTCCTGTAAATGCCCGGGTTGGGCCGGTCGGCCCGCTGCGGAAGGAAGACCAGATTGTCCATCTCGGGCAGTCCGGTGCTGGCGATGCGGCCCGAATGCAGCGAATAATCGACCGTGTGCGGCGGATCGTGCAGCGCGGCAAAGCGTCCCAGCGGCACATCCACCGGCGAGACGATCGACCGCTTGTCGCACAAGGCGGCACAATGCGTTTTCACATAGCGCTGGACATTGGCGCTGTCGTAAACCATCAGATCGCTGACGCGGTTGAACCACTCAAACTTGGCCACCGAGCCGGGATCGGCGAAGAACGTGTCGCCGTTGACCATGCGCACGGCCAGAAGATTCAGGCCCCGGCTTCGCAGCAGGGTCGAGACGCGCCAATATTCGGCCAGTTGCGGCTCGTCGGCGTCGCAGTGCTTGTAGATTTTCCCGTGCGGATCGAACTGGTTGCCGCTGATGACCACGCCGCCGCCGGGATAACGCTGGTTGGTCAATTCGTCGAACGGGTCGCGAATCTCCCTGAATCCGAACGACGCGAAATTGGCGAAATTCTTCTCAAAATACTTCAGTGCCTTGGTGCGGACGAAATAGCCGTCGTAGCCCTTTTCCGTAAAGAGCCGGGCGGAGTCGGCGAACCAGCCGAGCGTGCCGACGATGACGATGAAGCGGGCGGGCTGTTTGTCGTCCATGGCGTGGGTTCCGGTGATGTGCTGCGGTGTCGTCATGCGGCCTGGGCTCGTTGCGCGGCGGGGATTTCAACGTACCGAGGCTGCCACAGCCGCAACGCCGGACCCGCGTATACCCGCCGGATCGCGGCCATCTTCGCGTCGATCTGCACCGGATTGATGTTGCTCAGCACCACGCCGTCCAGACGCCCCTTGAGAACGTCGGCCAGCGGGCGGATCGGCAGATCGCGATACAGCAGCCCGTCAAACGCGGGATTGTCGTCGGCGATGGCGGTGACGATCAGCCCGGCCGCCTGGCAGGCGGAATAGGTGGCATACAGGTTCTTGCCGAAATCGGCGATGGCGACATATTTCATGCCGCGGCTGGCCGACCATTCGGCGATGAGTTTCTTCTGGTGGTCAAGGCCGAAAATCAACTCGATGGACTGCGCGTCCAGCCGCGACGATGCCCGCAGCCGCTCGCCAAAACTGCGCCACAATCCGGCGATGGTTCCCAGCCTGGCGGCCTGGCGGCAGCCGAGGCTGCGGGCGATGGCGGAATAGCGCAGCAACCAGTCGCGGCGGTATTCGCGCCACAGGTTGGGCGGCAGAAAGCGCCCGGCGACGATGAGATTGTTTCGCAGGTCCATGCGGCAGACCAGCGGCAGGCTTCGGCCCGGACCGTCCACTTTTTCGTGTCTGAAGAGTATGTCCTCGAAGCGGTCGATCGTGAAGCCGGCGGCCCAGATGCGGAAGCTGAGATCGTATTCCTCGGCCTGGCGGAAAAAATCGGTGCAAAAGCCGCCGACGCGCAACAGTGCCGATCGCCGCAGGCACGTGGCGCAGCCTAGCAACACCGTCGGCAGCGCCGGCGCCTCGGCCGTGCCGTCAGGCAGAACAGCCCTGGCCACGACGGCGGCGCAGGCGGGATGCTCATCCATATACTGGAGCATGCGGAGGACGGCGGCGGGCTCGGCCGGATAGCTGTCGTCGTCCAGGTTGATGATGAAATCGCCCCTGGCCATGGCAAAGCCGCGATTGCGGGCGGGCATGCCGATGTTGCGTTCGTTGCGAACCAGCCGCACATTGGGAAACGTGCGCTCGACGGCGTCGGGCGAGCCGTCGGTCGAGGCGTTATCCACGACGATGACCTCCCAATCGCCCGGCGGCAGCGGCGTCACCCCGTTGAGCCGCGCCAGCGTCGAGAGCAGCGCCTCCCGGCGGTCGTAGGAAATCAGGACGTAGCTCAATCGCATCGCGTGTACCTCCGCCTCATGCCGCCGCCTGCGCGGTTCCGGCGGATTTCTCCGCCGCCGTTATCGCAACAACGGGCCGTTCCTGGGCGATCAGCCGGCCGATCGCGCCGATCATGCGTCGCAAACCCGCCGGGTAGCTCAATCGCGTCTCCAAATCCTGCCGCTGCGCCGCCGCGACTTCGCTTCGCTGCCTGGGATGACCCAGGAAATACTGGATGCGATCGTCGAGCGTCTGACGATCGTGGAAGCAGATATCGTTCATCAGCGGAAGCGCCGGTTGGTGCGGGCGAAGCAACTGGCAATCCTGCCAGGCGCGGACGGATTCGATCGGATCAACCTGCTCGGCCAGGCAGCGGCAGAATTCCAGCAGCCCTTCCAGCTCACGGCGCCGGGCCGGTTCGATGAACTGCCGGGCGTCCTCAACGCTGCGCACGCGAGAGTCGAAATGATCCGTGACGTAATCCAGCAGTTCCTGCGGCAGGCGGTTGAGAGGATTGTCGCGAACCAGGAAGAACCCGCCGGCGAACAGACCCGTCGGCATGCGCGGATGCGTGAAGCAGGCGTACGGCTCCAGTTGCAGATTGATCCGGGCATCGCGCACAAGCTGCTCGAAATCGCTTCCCGGCCGGATCGGCCCCTTGGCGAAGCGGGCAAACTCGGAGTTCTTTTCCCAGCCCCGGCCGTAAAGTTCCAGCGTCAGATTTCGCCGGTGGCAGATGTCCATCGCCCACCGCAGGGCCTGATGGCGATAGAGCTGATTGTTCAGGCGGTCGAAGAGGAGATTGACCAGCGAATTCAGAAGTTCGCTGTCATGCACGCACACTTCGCGGGCCAGAAAGACATCGCACAGCGTGCGGCGGATGTCGTAATTTGTGGGCAGGCAGCCGCCGTCGTTGTAGATCTTGATGATCTGATTGCAGACGGCTTCGATCGGCTTGGTCAATTGTGGAATCGAGCGCGTCTGGTTCATCACGTCGCGGAACACGTCGGCCGTGCGCTGCGACCAGTTGGAGACGTAGACCACATCCGGCCGCGAACTGCTCCACGACGGCGGCCGCACCGGCAGCCGCGCCAGATTCGGCATCGCCACGATCTGCCGCGGCGGATAGCTGTAGGCGCGGACAAAATGCGAGCCGGAGCTGGTCAGGACGAAATCGCGCCCGGATATCTTCATCCCCGCGTCCCGATTGGTCAGATTGGGAAGATAATCCTGAACCCAGCAGGCGAAGGGGATCGTGACCGGATAAGTATCGCCGTATTCGTGGCGGTGGTGATCGATCTGGAAGATCAGGTCCGGCTGGAAATCGCCCAGAGCCTTGCGCAAAGCCATGCGGCGGACGCTGTGATAGGGCGACGGCTCGATCACCGTGCGGGTCTGCCAGCCAAGCTGCGCGAAGGCTTCGGCCGCATCCGCCGTGGAATATTGCAGCACCGTCGTGAATCGCGAGGTAATCAGCAGCACGCGCGGCGGCCGGGGCGGATGGTCGGAGAAGACCGCGGCGTAATCGGCGGCGGTCAGCGACTCGTAATATTTTCGATTGACCGAGTTCAGCCGCCCGTCTTCCAGCAGAATCTTCTGCAGCACGTCCTTGAGTTTGGCCTCGATGGCGACTGCGCCGGCGCCCAGACGCACGTTGATCTCCGGGAACGGCAGGAACAGGTCGTCGTTCAGCGTCTTCAGCAGAACCGCATCCCAGTCGGCGCCAACGAACCACTGAAACCGCGCCTGCTCGATGGGACCATTCGGCCCGGTGAAATCGTGCAGCATCATCGCCGTCAGCACCAGTCGCGGATCGGGTTCGATGATGAAGATCGGCTGCTGGCGTCCCAGGGCAAGTTCCGGCGGGTTCTGAGCCAGCGCCGCCACCAGATACGCATCACCCAGCCCGATCAGAGCCAGCGGGTTACCGTTGGCGATATCCGGCTTGAGCTGCGCCATCGCCTGCGCCGCAGCCCCCAGCGGATCGCCCGCCGCGGAAAGACACGCTCGCCCGCCGCCCCCGGAATCGGAAAAGATCGTCGGCCGTCCCGTTGCCGATGGCGCAATGGTGTATTGAGCATCTGGCGTAACGGCCGAAAGAACCGCCGCCAGTGCCGGCCGGCTGGTCTTGATGGCGTCGAGATTGCGTTGCAACAGCAGCCGGCGCTGGGCACCAATGTCGGAACCGGACTGCGGAGCGGGCGGCGCCGGATTGTCCAACGGCGGATTGGGCAGCATGGGAGAATTATCGGACGAATCCACCGGCCGGGATGAACGGATTTTGGCCCGCGGCCTGCATCCCTGGTCCGATAATTTCCTCACGCACGGCGGCGGAGGCGGTCGATGATGCGAATACGCGATTGTGCGCTGTGGGAGGAACGAACCGATGGCCAGCCGAAAGATCGTGAATCTGGACCAGCTTCTGGCGATGCGACAGGCGGCGCGATCGGCCGGGCGGACCGTCGTGCATTGCCACGGATGTTTCGACATCGTGCATCCCGGGCATATCCAGCACCTGGAGCATGCCAGATCGCTGGGGGATTTCCTGGTGGTGTCGGTCAGCGCCGATACGCACGTGGGCAAGGGCGTGAACCGGCCGCTGATTCCCGAGGAACTTCGGGCCGGCAGTCTGGCGGCGCTGGAATGCGTCGATGCGGTCTATATCAATCGCCGCCCCACCGCCGTTGAATTGCTCCAGTCGCTGCGGCCGGACATGTACGTCAAGGGCAAGGAATACGAGAACAACCACGATCCTCGCTTCCAACTGGAGAAAGACGCCGTCGAGCAAGGGGGCGGCAAGGTCGTGTTCAGCAGCGGGCAGGTGGTGTATTCGTCGACGGCCTTGATCAACGGCATGCCGCGCGCCGACGCCTTCGCCGATGAAAAGGTGCGGCGCTTCCGCGAGGCCAACGACCTGTCGGGCGCATCGCTGTGGCGGACGCTCGCCCGCGCCAGGGACATGAAGATCGTGGTCGTCGGGGACTATATCCTGGACCGCTATCACCATTGCGACGCCACCGGCATCGCCGGCGAAGCGCCCATGATGGCTCTGCAAACGCTGTCCCACGAGGACTACGACGGCGGCGCGGCGGTGATCGCTCTGCACGCGGCCGGGCTGGGCGCGAGCGTCAGCCTGGTCACCACTTTGGCCGATGACGATGCCTCGCGGCAGACGATGATGCGGCTGGGCGGCGCGGGTATTGCGGTAAAACCGGCCGGCCAGCGGCGCGGGCTGGTCTGCAAGAGCCGGTTCCTGGTCGATCAGACCAAGGTGTTCAAGGTGGACGACGGCGCGGTTCAGCCGCCGGATTCGCGGCGCACGCACGAAGCGGCCGAGATCATTCTCGACGCGGCGATGGGGGCCGACGCCGTGATCTTCGCCGATTTCGGATATGGCGCAATCACGTCGGGATTGCTCGAGATACTTCTGGAGCCGCTGCGGTCGCGGGTGCCGATCCTGACGGCGGACGTCAGCGGCCGGCAGACCAATTTGCTCAATTTCCGCGGCGTTGATCTGCTGTGCCCCACCGAGCGCGAGGCCCGCGAGACCCTGAACGATTTTTCCAGCGGCCTGGGCGCGGTGGTGTGGAATCTCCTGGAGCGGACGGCCGCCCGGCAGGCCATCATCACCCTGGGCAAGCAGGGCCTGGTCACGTTTCAAAAGCCGACCGAGAGCGACGTGGAAGAGGCGCTTTGGTCGGTCGAGCCGACGGCCGGCGAGCCGATCAATCAGCGGCTCTACAGCCAATACCTGCCCTCGCTGGCCTGCGGGGCCGTCGATCCGATGGGATGCGGCGATGCGCTGCTGGCGGCGGCCAGCGTGGTGCTTGCGGCCGGCGGCACGCTGGCGGCGGCGGCGTACGTGGGCTCGGCGGCGGCGGCGTTCGAGGCGAACCAGATCGGCAACCGCGGCATCACGCTGGACGACCTGGGCGCGGTGATCGGCCTGGCCGAGTCGCCCCCCATCGCGGAACGCCTGGCGTCGTAGCCGACAGCGCCCAGTGGCCAAACAGCCGCCGCGTGCGCACGGCGATACTCAACGGCCGCGTCGTGCCATCGCTCAAGCGGCGATTTACGCCGACATTTGATCCAGTTATTTGCGCTGCGTCGGACCCGCCAGCGAGAGCTCGCCGAACTGCTGCTCGTATCGCTTGACGATCTGCCCGAGCGATAGTGCCAGCCGCTTGGCGGTGGTGTAGCTGAGGACCACGCGGTCGGAGACCTTGAGCAGCAGTTGCTGCTGGCCGCCCTGTTGCGGGCTGGGCATCAGCATGTTGAAGCAGAGATCGACGACGACTTCGTCGTTGGTGGTGCTGATGCGGTAGGTGTTGGAGTACACGGTCCGCATCTCGCGCTCATCGACCGTCAGGGCGATTTGCTGCTGCTGCTGAATCGGTTCGGGCTGTACGTCTTCGGCCATTGTTACCTCGCTTGTAAAGAGGGCGGTATTGTGGCGAAATCGCCCGCGTTGTCCATAGCCGTGCGCCCTAGTTCCTGGCGCCGGACGTCGAGGCACTGCCGGCGGGCGGAGCGACGGCCGGCGCGGACTTGGTCACCGCAACCCCATCACCCAGGCGAAGGCCTGGATTGGTGACAACCTCGTCCTTGCTGTCCAAACCGCTGTTCACTTCGATTTCGGTGCCGAAATCGCGTCCGACCTCGATGGTCTTCATGTGGACCTTGCCATCGTCGCCGACAACCGCCGCGCGCAGACCCTGCGAATTGAAGATCAGTGCGCTGGTCGGAATGGTCATCGTGGCCTGCTGTTCCTCGATGGGGATCGTCGCGTCGCCGTACATGCCGGCATAGATCGAGCCGTCGGTGTTCGGAAAATCCAACTCATACGAAAGCGTCCGGGTGCTGGCGCTGAGCGCACCGGCTGATCGCGCGACCTTGCCGGTGAATGTGCGGCCGGGGTAGTTGCGCAGCGTGAGATAGGCATCCTGTCCTTCGCGGATGCTGGTGGCGTAGGTCTGGGGCACGCTGGCGAAGACGCGCAACTGGTCGGTCTGCTCGATCCGGAACATCGGCAGAGCCTCGGTGGGAGATACCAGAGCACCGTTGTCGTAGTTGCGGGCCGTGACCGTTCCCGCGAACGGCGACTTGATAATCTCAAAACCCTGGAGAACCTGATATTGCTTGACTGTCGAATCGGCCGCTTTTTCCGAGGCGATGGCCAGATCCAGTGCCGCCTGCGCATCCTGCGCCGACGCTTCCTGCGTCTCCAATTGCAGTTCGGCCACGGCGCCTTGACCGTTCTTGGCGGCATCCTGATACATGACCAGCGTCTTCTGCGCCAGATCCAGATCCGCCCTGGCCTTGGCGACATTGGCCCTGGCCTGATCCAGCGCCGCCGTCGCCTGCGCCAGCTCGGCATCCACCTGCGGCGTATCGATGACGGCGATCACCTGATCCGCCGTCACCTTGTCTCCGATATCCACGTTCCATTTCCGAAGGTAGCCGGTGGTCTGGGGAAAGATGTTTGTATCCGCGAATGGCCGGATATCGCAGGGTATGTGCAGCTCCTTCAGCGGTTGGGCGATTTTGGGATAGGCGACGGCAACGACGACCGGCTGGTTGGCCTGCTGCTGGGCGTCTTTTTGCGCCTGCTCGGCCTGACCCAGATGCGGCACCAGTCCCAGGATGAACATGGCGACCAGGAACAGCACCGCCGCACCGGCCGTGGCAAGAATGACCCGGCCGCGCGGACTGGGCAGATCCGCGGGGATCTGGTGCTCTGCGCCATCGGCCACGTGCGGTGACGCGGTCCCGGCGCCATTGCCATGTCCACTGTCGTCGGCGCCGCTGGCGTGCGTGTATGGCTTTTGGGTTTCTGGCATTACATCAACTCCTTCTCAACATGCGTAATCGGCGCCTGTCGGCGCAACAGGCTGTAGACCACCGGCACAAACAGCAGCGTCGCCACGGTCGCCAGCAGCAAACCCCCGATAACGGCCCGGCCCAGTGGCGCGTTCTGCTCGCCGCCTTCGCCAAGTCCCAGCGACATCGGCAGCATGCCGATGACCATCGCCAAAGCCGTCATCAACACGGGGCGCAGTCGCGTCAAACCGGCCGACAATGCCGCGTCGCTCGCGTTCATGCCCACCTGGCGCTGGTCGTTGGCGAAGGTGACAAGCAGAATGGAATTGGCGGTCGCCACGCCGATGCTCATGATCGCCCCCATCAGCGATGGCACGCTGATGGTTGTGCCGGTGGCCCAGAGCATCCACAGGATTCCCGACAGCGCGCCCGGCAGCGCCATGAGGATAATCAGCGGGTCGATCCACGACTGAAAGTTGATCACCATGAGCAGATAGACCAGCACGATGGCCAGAATCAATCCGAACGCCAGCCCGGTGAACGAATCGTGCATGCTCTGCACCTGGCCGCGAAGAACCATGCTTGTCGCCGGCGTTTGCGTCCTGGCGATGTCGGCATAGCGGTCGACAACCTGCTGAATCTTTTTTGCCGCGCTGCCCAGGTCGCTGCCCTGCACGCCCATGAGCACGTCAAAAGTCGGCTGATCGTTGTAATGCGTGATGTTCGTCGCGCTGAACCCCGGCGCCGTCCTGGCCAGGTTCGACAAAAGCTGCGTATTGGCCGGGGAGTTGACCATCGACGCCGAGAGCACCGGCGTGTTGTCCAGATCGCCGATGGTGTCCATGCGGTACTGCGGTGTCTGCACGTAGATCGAATAGGAGTAGCCGTTGTTCGGGTCCAGCCAGAAATTCGGCGCCACCTGCCCGCTGGACGAGAGACTGATCAGCAGGTTGCTGGCCACGTCGGATTGCGTGAGGCCCACCTGGCTGGCGAACGTGCGATCGACGTTCACGCGCAGATCGGGAGTGCGGCTCACCTGCTGCAGGTGAACGTCCACCACGCCCGGAACCGCCGCCAGATCATGCGCCATGCTCGTGGCCAGGGCGGCATTCTTGTCGGTATCCGCCAGAATTCCCGTCGTGATCTGCACGTCCACCGGTGCCGAAATCCCGAAATTCAATACCTGCGTCACGATGTCCGCCGGCGCGAAAAAGAACGTCAGGTTGGGAAATTTCGGCGGAAGATCGGCACGCAGCCTGCGCAGATAGCCAGCCGTCGGATCGTGCTTTTCGTTCAATGATATCAGGATCTCCCCATCCGCCGGCGACATCAGGGTTCCGTCGCTCAGTGACAGATTGATGCCGCTGTTGGGGATTCCCATGTTGTCGATGACGGCCGAAACCTGACTTTGCGGGATATCGTCGGCGATGACGCTTTCCACCTGGGCGAAATACTGTTCGGTCTGCTCGATGCGTGTTCCCGGCGGGCAGCGCACGTGAAGGCGCAGCAAACCCGCGTCGACCGTCGGGAAGAAGTCGGTTCCCACGAACGGCGCCAGCGAACAGGATGCGAGGACCAGCAGGGCGAATCCCACCACGACCGCCGTGCGATGTTCCAGCGCCCAGGCCAGAAACCCGCCGTACACGCGCCGCAGCCGCTCGAATTGCCGGTTGAATCCATCGTGGAGTCCGATGACCGCCACGGCCACCAGAATCAGTGCGGCTGTAAACAGCAGTCCCCCCGTCGTCATGTGCGTGATATCAGCCACAAACGCCGCGATGTCGCCCACGGTTGTTCCCGCGGCGATCCCCAGACTATGCACGGCCTGCCCCGCCAGCGATCCAAATGCCGGCACACGCACCAGCACGTCCATCGCCAGAAACGCCGCCGCCAATACCGCGATCGCGCCCCACAGAATGGGCTTCAGCCGCGACCGAACCTTGTGATGCAATTGATGCTCGCGCACTTTCATGGCATGCGGATCGTCCTGATCGATAACGCCGCCGTACAACTCAACCTCGGCCGCCAGAAGGTAATGCACCATCGTCGGCAGCAGGCTGCGGCTCAGCACGTAGCTGGTGAGCATGGCGAACACGACGCTCATGGCCAGCGGCGTGAACAGGAATTTGGCCGTACCGCTGATGAAGACCACAGGCACGAACACGATGCAGATGCACAGCGTCGAAACAAACGCGGGCACGGCGATCTGCTGCGAGCCGTCGAGGATGGCCGCGACCAGCCGTTTGCCCTGGTGCAGGTTGCGGTGGATGTTCTCGATCCCGACCGTCGCGTCGTCCACCAATATCCCCACCGCCAGCGCCATGCCCCCCAGGGTCATCGTGTTCAGCGTCTGGCCCATAAAATAGAGCACGATGATCGACACCAGGATCGACAGCGGGATCGAAATCATGACGATCAGCGTGCTGCGCCAGCTTCCCAGAAAAAGCAGGATCATCAGCCCGGTCAGCCCGGCGGCCATGGCGGCTTCCTTGACGACGCCCATCACCGCCCCGCGCACGAAGACCGATTGATCGAACATCTCCTCCACATGCAGCGATGTTCCATTGGGAATGGTCCGCATGATCCCCGGCAGCGCCTTCTTGACGTTGCTCACCACGTCCAGTGTCGATGCATTGCCGCTTTTGAGGATCGATAGCAGTATGCCCCGCTTGCTGTTGGCGTGAACGATATTCGTCTGCACGGAAAACCCGTCACGTACGCTGGCCACGTCGCCGATCGTGACCGTCGTCCCGCCGACACTGGCGATCGGCATGCTGTTCAACTGATCCACGATCGTCGGGCTGCCGTTCAGAACGATCTGGTTTTCCTGACTGCCGATCTTGGCGGTACCGGCCGGCAGAATAAGGTTCTGCTGGTTGATCGCGTTCGACACTGCCGCCGGGGAAATGCCGTAGGCGTACATGCGGCCCGGATCAAGATCGACCATGATCTGCCGCTGCTTGCCGCCGTACGGAAACGGAATCTGAACCCCCGGAATCGTGACCAGGGCCGGCCGGATGCGCTTGGTGGCCAGATCGAACAGCGCCTGTTCGGGCATGGTGTCGCTGCTGATGGAAAGCTGCAAAATCGGCACGCTGGAGGCGTTGTACTGGATGACCAGGGGCGGGGTGGTTCCGGCCGGCATCGAGCGGATCGCCGTCTGCGAAACCGCCGTCACTTGCGCCGTGGCCGCCGGCAGGCTCGCTCCCGGTTGCAGATAAATTTTCGTGATGCTCACGCCGTACAGCGACTGACTCTCCACGTGATCGATGTCGTTGACGGTGGTGGTGAGAATCTGCTCGTACGGCGTGACAATGCGCCGCTCCATATCCGACGGCGACATGCCGCCGTAATTGAAGATCACCGAAATGACCGGGATATTGATGACCGGGAAGATATCGGTCGGCATGCTCAGGATCGCGACGATCCCCAGGATGCAGACCAGCATCGCCGCCACCACGAACGTATAGGGGCGACGAAGCGCCAGCCGAACGATCCACATAGCTCAACCTCGAATGCAGCGCCTTGGCTGCCGGGGATTCCGATTCCTCTCCGAACGTGATTGTGAAGCAGCCTATTCCGCCGTCGTGCCGTTGTGCCGTGCCTCAAGCACTACTTCCATCGCGCCATTGGCCGATCCCTCAGTCTGGCGGCGCAGCGATGCGAATCGATCACCCAGCGTCCGCATCGCGGCCGTGATCTTCGACAGCTCATCGGCACTGAACGACGCGATTTCCCGGGCCAGCATCTTCTGTGTCTGGCGCCGGGCGGCCGCCAGCACGCGCCGTCCCCGCGACGTGATCGCCAGCGACACCTGCCGCCGGTCCCTGGCGCATTCCACGCGCCGCAGAAACCCCTTGTCCACCAGCCCCGTCATCATCCGCGACGTCGTCGGCAATGAACTGGCCAGATGCTCCGCCACCGCCGACACGCTGATCGACGGCTCCCGCTCCACCTTCACCAATGCCCGGAACTGCGGCACCGACAGCGCCCCGCGATGCTGCCGCATGTTCCGCCGGATAAACCACATCACCGGCGGCAACCCCTCCAGCAGTGCCGCGGCACAGGTCTCCACGGACGAATTAGTTGTCTCTCGCAATAGTTGCATCCCCCAATGGTACCCCCCATTCCCGCCCAGTCAATCCGCCCGCCGCGACCCTCCCAGCTCTGCACGCAAGCTCCTGCTCCTTCTCCCACTCCTGCTCCTACTCCTCCTCCTAATCCTAATCCCCTCCCGCCCGATTCTGGCAACGCACGCCGCCGCGCCGTATACTATAACCCGTTCATGGAGGAACCGCTCATGCCCAAATTCACCGTCCGCGTCACCGGCTTACTCGTCCTGGCCCTCGCCCTGCTCAGCGGCGCCTGCACACCAACGCCCCCGCCCACCGTCGATTACAAACGCGAACTCCCGCCCGGCCAGGTCGCCCTGGTCAAAATCTCTCCCGATCAATACCCCGATTTCCGCGTCGATCCCGCCGCCCTACCCGACCTGCAAAAATCCATCCAGCACAGCCTGGACTATCTCGCCCGGCCCAGCAGCCAGGCCTTCTTCCCCTATCTCGATATCTCCCACGACCGCGCCGTCGCTTCCCTCAACGCCCTCAATGCCCTTATCGCCCAGGAACTCCATCCTGGCCCGCCCAATCCCGCACGCCTCGCCGCCCGCGTCCGCGAACAGTTCGACGTCTACAAAAGCATCGGCGGCCCGCTCTCCGACAACTCCGGCTATTCCGGCCGGGTTCTCTTCACCGGCTACTACGCCCCCATCTGCGACGCCAGCCCCACACGCACCGGCGACTACATCTACCCCCTCTACGGCCGGCCCGATGACCTGGTCAGCGATCCGAACACCGGCGTCGTGTCCGGCCGTCGATTGCCCGACGGCTCGGTTGTCCCCTACTACACCCGCCGCCAGATCGAAACCCAAAACGTCCTGGCCGGCCACGAACTCTACTGGCTCAAATCACGATTCCTGGCCTATGTCGTCACCATCCAGGGCTCCGCACTCCTGCGATTGCCCGATGGCACCATGACCACCATCGGCTACGCCGGTTACAATGGCTATGAATATACCAGCCCGCGCACGCAGATGCTCAAGGACGGCGTGATCTCGGCCGACCAGTATTCGCTCACCGGCCTGCAAAATTACTTCCAGCAGCATCCGCAGGATATGGACAAATACCTGCTGGCGGACCAGCGTTACGTCTTCTTCATGCCGCGCCCCGGCGGCCCGTTCGGAAAACTCAACGTCCCGGTCACCCCCATGGCCTCCATCGCCACCGACAAGCCCCCCACCGGCAAGGATATCTACCCCCGCGCCATGCCCGCCTTCCTCGATGTCCCCATCCCCAATCCCGCCGGCGGTTTCCAGCCCTACCGCGGTTTCATGTTGGACCAGGACACCGGCGGCGGCATCCGCGCCAGCGGCCGCTGCGACATCTACATGGGCATCGGCCCCCAGGCCGAACAACTCGCCGGCCGTCAACTCCAGGAAGGCGCCTTGTATTACATCGCCATTAAACCCCAGTTCGCGCCGCGGTAGGATGACAGGGTGACTTGGTGACTTGGTGACAAGGTGACTTGGTGACTCGACACCCAAGCTCCGTCGCCAATCTCAGATCCCCAATCCGAAGTCCGCGCCCGACTGTCACCCTGTCACCTTGTCACCTTGTCACCCTGTCACCCTGTCACCCTGTCACTCCCCCCTCTCGCAACCCCGGCCACTGACTCACCACCGCCGCCAGCAAAATAAGAAACGCCCCAAAAAAACCGCTCGGATGTAACACTGTCCCGCGATACAGATACGCCGCCACGCACGCGAACACCGGCTCCAGCGTATACAGAATCGCCGCCTGCGGCGCCGCGATCTTTCGTTGCCCGATCGCCTGAAGCACCGCCACCAGCGATGTCGCCCCCACTCCCAGATAGATCAGCGTCGCCCACGGCAATTGCCGCGCCGCACCCATCGTCAGCCCCGCCAGCGATCCGCGCGAAGCGATGAACCACGCCAGCGAAAACAGCGCCACTCCCCACACATTCATCGCCGCCACCGCCTGCATCGGCGCACGCCGGCAATGATGCCCAAACCGCTCGATAAAGAACGCCCACGCCACGGCCGTCGCCAGCGCCCAGGCATCCCCACGATTCGGCGGCCCGCCGTCGGATGACAAATATCCCGTCCCCACCACCGCCAGCACCGCCCCCACCCAAACCAGCCCCGACACCTTTCTCCCGCGCACAAACGCGCCGATCGGCAGCAGGATCACATACAAACTCGACAAAAACGCCACCCGCGGCACGGACGTATACAGCAACGCCACGGCCTGCGTCGCGTACCCCGCCCACATGAGAAACCCCAGTTCGATCCCCGCCCGCCAATACCGCAGCGCCCGCCGTGCGAATGGCACAAACGCCAGACTCGCCACCGCGAACCTCCCAAACGTCAGCGCCGCCGGACTGAGATATTTCGCAGAATCGGTCGTCTCCACCGCCTGGATAAACACAAACGTCGACCCCCAAAGCCCCGTCGCCACCAGCAGCGCCACCAGCGCCACCCCCGCCGACGGCACATACCCAGACCGCGCGGTGGCGCTCAAGTCGTGATGGTCGATCGTCTGATCCACAGTCCCCGCATTCTGGGTGTTCCGAGGACACAGATCAAATTCGCTCGCCCGCAACCCAAACCAAGGCGATCGAGGATTCCTCACGCGGAGGCGCGGAGAACGCGGAGAAAATATGATTTAACCACGGATTCCACTGATAAACGCATAAGGAATGATGCGTTCGGCTTGCTTTTTATCCGTGTTCATCCGTGCCCATCCGTGGTCAACTTGTATTCGCATTTTCTCCGCGCCCTCCGCGCCTCCGCGTGAGACATTTCCCTTGTTCGCGCGTCCGCTCCTTGACATTTACGCAATCTGCGTCAACAATTACGCAATATGCGAAATTCCCGTTCCCTCGACGCCCTGCTCCCCCGAACCCGACAGGGAATCCTCGCCGCCCTGCTCGTTCGCCCCGACCGCGCATGGTACGTCTCGGAGCTGGCACGACGCATGAACGTCCCGTCCTCCAGCCTCCAGCGCGAACTGCAAAACCTCACTCAGGCCGGCATACTCAAATCCCACCGGCAGGGGCGAATGGCCTACTTCCGGGCCAACGCCGACTCACCGCTGTTCCCCGACCTTCGCGGCCTGCTGATAAAGACGGCCGGGCTGGTCGATGTCCTGGCCGATGCCCTGCGGCCCTTGGCCGCCAAGCTGCAAATCGTTTTCGTGTACGGCTCCATCGCCGCCGGCCGCGAGCGCAGCGACAGCGACATCGACATCATGGTGATCGGCCCCATCTCGCCGCCAGAGCTTGCACTGACCCTGCGCCGCGCACGCGATTTGCTCGGCCGGGAGGTCAACCCCACCATCTACACCCCGGCCGAATTCGCCAGGAAACGTGCAACAAAGGACCATTTCCTGACGCGCGTGCTGGACAAACCCAAGCTGTTTGTGATAGGCAATAGCCATGACCTGGGCCAAATTGCTGGCTGACAAACGCGTGGCCCGCGCCCGGCCGAGCAAGTCTGAACTGGATAACCTCCGCTCGATTGTGGCGCGGTGCCTCAATGACGTTATGTCGCCCAACTTATCCGCCGATTCGCGATTCATCATGGCCTACGATGCCGCGCGGACGTTGTCCCTCATCATCGTGCGCGCCGCCGGCTACCGCCCCAGGTCCGTCGGCGGGCATTACAATACCTTCCTGGCACTGGAAGCGGCCGATCCAGCCTTCGCCGGATTGTCGGCCTACTTCGACGGATGCCGCATGAAACGCAACGACTGCGAATACGACTTTGCCGGCGGCGTCACCGAGACCGACGCCAGCGGGTTGATCGTGACCGTCCAGAGATTCGCGGCCGACGCCGAGGCGTGGGTGAGGCTTCATCATCCAGGCCTGGCGTGAGAGCAATCCAACCACGGATTCCACGGATAAGAACCTGATCTCATCCGTGCTCGGAGAGATCGAAGCATCAATTGCCGAGTTAGGGCTTCCAGATCAGGTTCGCCTTCTCCAATACCTCGCCCCCAGGATCGCCGGCGCGGTGTTGAATTCCAGCGCCGTCGATCCCAACCCCGCCCCCAATGGCGCGTTGCAACAATTTCGCGCTCTTGGCCAACGCTTGGCCGCCACATCCGTTCCCGGCGCGCCGTCCCTGACCGAAGCAATCAGCCGACAAAGGCGTTGAAATCCACGGTGTGCCTAGCGTTCTTCCGCCCGGCCAGCCAAGACCATGTTCGGCAGAACCTTGCCCCCGAAAATTCTGCGACGGCGGGCTGCATAATCCGGCAACGGCCCGGCCGGTTCCCCGCCATTGCCGGAGTCATTGCCTGCAACGGTGCGTTCCTGCAAGTCCTCCAGCAGCCAACGTCCGATCTCCAACCGCACGCCCGGCGGCAGTTCCCGTAGCGCCTGCTCAATTTCCGAAAAACGGCCCATACGGATAGAGATACCACCCTGGCCGCGTACTTGCGAGAGAAATACTGGCAACATGGCTGGCTGGACTTTCGTTCGCATTGCCTGAACGTCGGTCAAGGTCTTCGGTCGTGTTGTGGCACCGGCCGTCGGGCGTGTGGTATAATTCCGCCATGATCCGACGTCTTCCCCTTGTCTTCACGCCGCAACCCGAGGGCGGGTTTACCGTCACCTCGCCGGCCATCCCCGAATTGATCACCGAGGGCGACACACTCGAAGAGGCGTTTGCCAACGTCAGCGATGCGTTTGCGGCCGTGCTTGAGCTTTACTCGCAAGACGGCCGTTCCCTGCCGCCCGCAACCCCCGACTCTCCACTCTCCTGGCCGTCCTGCACGCCATCGGCCTGAAACTGACTGTGCAAACGGTGCCGGCCGGACAGTGAAATGCCGTGTAAACCAGAAATCGGGCCACGTCCGCGTTTCGCGACCGGTTCTAGTCTTACGACTTGGGCGCGTGCTCAGCAACGTGCGTTGATTGCGTTGGTAACGAACGCATATGCCTCGGACGTGGTTCTGAAAACCCCGCCATCGAAAGGCAAGTCACGCTGCCCATGCGGAAAGTAGACCGCATGAATGCTCCATTCAGGCTGCCCTGCATGCCTTAGCAAAACGACCGCTATCTTTGTATCCGGGAAGGTGTAGCTATCGAACTCTTCGCTTTGGATGCCCATTGTCACTCCGGTGAATTCCTTAAGAACAAATGTCGATCACGCGAGTATCGGCCGCCCCGCACACTTCTGGAACTTTACAGCGACTTCGGCGTTGGAAAGCCCCGTAATCCAATGGTCCCGCGAGCCGCTACACACCGCTCGGCGCGCTTGCCTTGCGGCGTGCATGCCGTAACGACCCGCGGGATCATCGACTAGAAAACCCTTGGCGATTTTCGCCAGCAACTAGGCCACGCTCCTTTCGCCCGACTACCGTCTCTGGCGCATGACGGCCTTCAGAAAGCAGGTGAGTTTGCGCCCAGAATCCTTGCGCCGCGCGTTTACGGTTACGGGCTTCAATATGCACGGGTGGGATACCCTGATGTCGCCTGTGCCATTGACGTGTACGATCGAGCAAGCGAGGGTGTGCGCAAGACTGAGCGCATTCCTCAGGTTCATCCCTGAAAGAGAATTGTCTGGAAACGTCATAGTGACGCCCCTTTCTAAATATTTGTTGTTAATGGGCTAAAATTCGCGCGCATTCGCACGCATACACATGGTTATCATCCGCCTGCCGCATTTAAGGCAGGTCATTTAGGACATCTTCCTCCCTTCTAAGATTGGCTCGCGGACGATTGAACAACTTCGGCTCGCGATCCAGATCGAGAAAATCAAGCTTGTCGGAAGCGCTATCGCGAAAAACTTTGTGCCACCTGGTGTCGATAAAATTGCCGAAAAAACAGATGGTCACTGGGGTTCCACGGCCAACGCAGTCCTTCACGCAGGCTGCGAGCGGCCACGAGTCCGAGATGACGAAAACTCGCGAAATGTCGTCCCGCCCCGCCAGACGCCCGAGCGAATACGCTATCAATGCATCAAAGCGTATGATCCGCGCCGGCGCGTCACCTAGGAGCGAATTGTTAACGCTCGCCTCGTGTGGAGGCGTCTGCCGAACAGTCCAGCGGAGATTCTCGCTGATCATCTGATGAAACTTAGCCTGTTTTTCGTTGGACTCATCACCGGCTGTAAAAAAATATGCTGGCTTGAATTGCCCCTGAACTCCCGCGTGGCGCTGAATCAGATCAAGGAGGCCGCCATAGTTGAGATTCATGTCCGGCGAGGCCGCGCGTTGGCCGAAGAAAAGAGCCGAGCCATCGACCAAGAGGGACGGGGTTGGGCCGGGTTGTGCGGGAGAAAGCTTCGGGTTGAGCGACATTCCGTGACCCTTTCCATACGACCAATAGGTCAATTTAGGGGATTGATTCTACCGTAAGCCGCCTTCCACTGTCAAGAAAAATCGTGCGCTACGTCTGTCGTCTGTCCTTCCGTCGTCGCCGATGGTCGCTTCCTGTTATCTCGCGGCGGTAATGCGCACGGCGCGATGCTCAGGGGCGGCCTCCGATTCGGATCTGAAACTTGGCCGATCCTTGCACGTGAACGTTCCCACCGGGTAGCTCCAGCGTCAGCGTCTTCGCGCCCGCAACCGGCAACTCAAACACAAGCACATCCGTTAGCGTTTTGCCCGGATAGATCGACTGGTCCCCCGCGCTGCCGACGGGCCCTTCCATGCCCTTGTCGATCTGCTTGTACGAGTTCCCTATGTCGTCGCTTAACGTTCCGTCGGCAAAGGCGTTGCCGCGCCAAGTCATGTAGTCGTATTTTCTAGTGGCGCTGTTGTTCTTCACCGTCACCGTTATGACGAGGTAATTGTTTCCGTCGTCAGATGGGGGGCCATCCATAAAATCCTTCCAACTTACATGGCCAAAATTCGCGGAGTCAATTTGAACGGTCATATCAGTGCCCAAAGCCACTGGTGCACTGAACGGCGCATCCGCCTTCGCCGCGCTCGACGGCGAAGGCGCATCCGCTGGTCTGGGCGCAGCCGTGCCCCTGGCCACGTCTGGCTGCTTGGCGGCATCCGCCTGCCTAGCTGTGTTCGCTTGCTTTGCCGCGTCCGCCGCTGCTGCGGCGGCCGCCTCTGCCTCCTTCGCTACCTCAAGCTGAGCTGAAGCCTCGGCGAGCGATCTTGTCGCGCCTCTGATTGCCTCGTCTGTCGTCAGGAATATTTCCGGATACTGGTCCGCGCGAGCCTGTGCTTTGGTCAATGCCGCCGCTGCGTCCAGTCGATCCTGCGGCAAGACCGTGTCTGAGCTTTGCAGAGACTTCTTTCTCGCCGCAGCGTCGCTCGCGGCGGCGAGCAGTTGTTTATAGGTCGGATCCTTTTGAAGGCGGACCTGAGCGTCGGCCTGCGCTGCCTGCAACCCAACCGTCGCCGCGTCAAGCGCCGATTGGGCGCGGCTAACGATATCGCTTGGCACTGCCACCTTGGCGGGGGCTGCAGCGACAGGCGCGGACGATGCAAAACTTTTGACGACAAAGAGCAGTTGAACGGTCACGGACGGTTGCACTCGTGGGTCGAGGCCGCCGACAGCTTGCGGCTGTGAACCTGCCTGGGTGCCTATCCACATCCCGACCTTCTGAACCACGCCAATGACGGAGTGCGTCTCGTCACGCCCCCATTTTGAGACCCCTGGGTCATCAGTGAAGACGTAGATTAAATTTGGAAACGCGGACCCGGCCGCTTGGCTTGGGTTAACGGGCTGGCCTCTACCCGCCGTTGCGCGTCCCGGCGGCACATGTGGTGCAAAATATCCTATCACAAAATACCGCCCCGCACTTGGGCCGGGCATTATCCCGCTACGGCCGCCGCGACCGGACTCAAATTTGCTCGCGTCCAGCACGTCGTCCACCTTGAATTCAGCCGCGACGACTTGCCCCGCGAGTGGAGACAAGGCGGCGTCTATCTTGTCGTCCTTTTGCTTGTGAAAATCCGCCACTTGGACTGCGGTCGCACCCTGCGGGGGCAGTTGCCGAACAATGGGTTGCACCACGTTGACCTTGTCTACCACAACGTCTTGCAGAACCGGCAATGTCGTGGCGCTCGGCTTGCTTGGGAGGGAGTCCCAGGCAACCTCCGCCACTTTACCCCCGTATTCCCATGTCTGATTGGCATAGGAGTTGACGTGCTGCCCAAGAAACTGGCGCGCAGTAGCCTCATGCTGCGCGTCCTGCCCGCGGACAATTGTTGAAAAAAGCCCAAGAATGCAAATTGCCAGCAGTTGACCGACGCGGATTGACATTTTCATTAGACCCTACCCTTCCCGCAAAAGTTGACGTCGCTATTTTACCCATGACCGCTGGTCAAGGGCAATGGCCGGCCTCAGGCCCCAGAAGACCGCACCGCCTCACTTGACGCCCAACGGGATGCCATCCATAATAACCGGCCGTGAATCGCACTCGCAAACCATCTCCCAAGCGTCCGCCTTGTCCCGGCTGTATTGGGTTGCGCAAGCGGATGGCCGCCAAGCAGGCACGGATTGACTCCCTGCGGCTGCAACTGCAAAGAGCCCAGTCGCTGCTGGCCAGTGCCCGCGAGCTGCTCGGGGAACTGGACCGGCCCACCACCTACGACAGCCCGGTTCCACCTTCGGCCAACCCCACCGCAGCGCCCCGGCCGGTCAGCAAGAAGCCGTCCGGCCGAAAGCCCGCCGGGCACACGGGTCATGTTGCGGGTTGACCACAGGTGGTTCGGCGATACTCACCACAGGGAAGAAGCAAACCAAACGCATCATTCCTTGCGCGTTTACCAGTGAAATCCGTGGTTAAATTGTATTCTCTCCGCGATCGCCGCGCCTCCGCGTGAGGAATCCTCGATCGCCTTGGTACGGGTTGCGTGTGAAGCTCGCGCCGGACCCTCACCGGCCCACCGAAAATTTCTCTTGCGTTCGGCCCGATGTTTGGTTAATGTACGGTGCAATGCCCGGCCGAAAGCTCACCAATGCCGCCTCTTCACCTTGCCACCAAGTCACCCAGTCACCTTGTCACCCCCCTCCCCCCCTCCGGGACTTTCGGGGACATTCGGGCACAGGGAGCAAGCCGGGGTGCGGGGGAGATGGGGAGAGGGGGAGAAGAAACGCGCGCCCAGAACGGACTCGGCCGGGCTGAGTTGGTGCCAAGTTCAGACTTTTTCAGCACATCTTCGAACTTTCTGGGCACTTTTAGGGCACGTTTTCGGCATCGCTTTTTGGAAAAACCGCGATATCCGGTCAGAAACCGGGGTGGCCGGCGACGCAAACGGGGCCTGTTCCCGCCGTAAGCTCAATCCGCAAAGCACGTTAGGAAGAATTGTCACGCAGCGGCGCACGGCTCGCCAAGATCAAGCAAACGTGGATTGGGCTTTCTTTGCGTGCATCGCGCCTCGGCATTGGTCGCGAATCCGACGTCGCAGAGCAACTGGCGAAGAACCCCCACCTCCGTCGTCCCCCTGAGTCCATGGGGAGGATGAAAAGGCGGTTGCCCCGATAATCGGGCTCGCTCCTGTCCCGCGGCAAAACCCTGCCGCGTTGACTTGGCTGGCGGATCGGCTTACAAGAACACGCGACCGTACCGCGGCGCAGGCCGCGCGTGCGCGATGGAACCGCGCTATGCCCACGGCCAGGCCGCTGCAAATTTGTATCGCCACCGGCGACATCGCCGGACCGATCCGCAACGGCGGGATCGGCACCTTCTACCGCGCCTTGGCCCAGCGACTGGCCGATGCGGGGCATCGCGTCACCGTGCTCTTTATCCTGGGCGATTTCTGCGAAAACCAGACCATCGACTATTGGCGAAACGACTTCGCCAATAGGAATATCGAATTCGTCCCGCTGCCGGCGCTGTGTCCGTTTACCCGGCCGCATACGCAGGCGCGGGCGTCGCTGGACGTGTATCACTGGCTGCGCGATCGGCATTTCGACCTGGTTCATTTTCCGGAATGGCGTGGGCATGGGTTTTATTCGCTGCTGGCCAGAAAGCAGGGTCTGGCGTTTGCCAACACGCTGTTCGCCGTCGGCACACACAGCCCCACCGCATGGCATCGCGACGGAATGGGATTGTTCCTGACCGATATCGAGGACCTGCAAACCGACCACATGGAACGCACCAGCGTCGCCCTGGCCGATCGGCTTATCAGCCCCAGCCGGTACATGCTCCGCTGGATGGAAGACCACGGCTGGAAGTTGCCCGAATCGATCGAATGCATTCAGTACATTCAGGCGACGTATCGCCCGGCGGGCGACCCTGTCGAGCCGGTTGCCCGGCCCGTGAACGAACTGGTGTTTTTCGGCCGGCTGGAAACGCGCAAGGGGCTGACCGTCTTTTGCGATGCAGTGGACAAGCTCGATGCGGCGATGAGTTTGTCGGTGACTTTTCTGGGGAAGCTGACGACGGTGGATGGGAAGCCGAGCCGGAGTTACATCCAGTCGCGCACCGCGAAGTGGAAATTCCCGGTGTCGATCGAGGACACGCTGGACCACGCGGGGGCACTGGAATATCTGGGTCAGAGCGGGCGGCTGGCCGTCATCTGTTCGCTACTGGAAAACTCGCCGAATACGGTGATGGAATGTCTGTCGAACGACATCCCGCTGCTGGCAACGGATGTTGGGGGGATTCCGGAACTGATCGACCCGCGGGATCGGTCGCGAACGCTTTTCCCGGCGCGCGCCGGCGCACTGGCCGAGCGACTGGCCGAGGCGATCCGCGTGGGGCAGGCGCCATCGCGTCCGACGGTCGAACCGGAGGTGACGCATCGGCTGTGGCTTGAGTGGCATGAGCAGATCGCCCGCGATCTTTATGGAACCGGCGAATTGGGAGCCGGCGAGTGTAAATCCACGCGGGGCCACCCCTTAATCCCATCTGGCTGTACTCAGGGGGAGGGTTGGGTAGGCGTTGACGGCGATGGCGTCGGTCGCGGCTCGGACCGGGCCGAGCCGCTTGCGAAGAACCCCCACCTCAGTCCTCCCCCTGAGTACAAGGGGAGGAGGAAAGGACCGCTGTCCGGACAATCGGGCACACTGGCCGAGCGTGCGGACGGGCCGTTTATCAGCGTGATTCTGGTCACGCACGACCGGCCGGTGCTGTTGGAGCAGGCCATCGACTCGCTGCGAGCACAGACGTTCGGGGCGTTCGAGGTGATTCTGGTCGATGACGGCAGTGCCGCGCCGGCGGCGATCGAGCATATTGATTCGCTGCGGGAGGAATTCGACCGCCGGGGTTGGAAGATCGTGCGGCAGAGGAATCTGTACCTCGGCGCTGCGCGGAACAGCGGTGCGGCCGTTTCGCGCGGGACGTGGATTCTGTTCATGGACGATGACAACGTGGCCAAGCCGGACGAGCTGGCCACATTTGCGACGGCCGCGCGCAGCGGGTCGGCCGATATTTTCACCTGTCTGCTCGATTTCTTCTCCGGAGACAAGGCGCCGGGCGGCGATGTGGGCATTCTGCACCGCTGGCTGCCCATCGGCGGCGCGACGGCGGCCGGTGCATTCGTCAATTCGTTCGGGGACAGCAATGCCCTTATTCGCCGCGATGTTTTTCTGGCATTGGGGGGATTCACCGACGATCACGGCGTGGGGTTTGAGGATTGGGAACTATACGCCAAAGCCTCGCTGGCCGGATATGTGATCCAGGTGATCCCCGAAGCCCTGTTCTGGTATCGCGTAAGCGCAGACAGCATGTCGCGGACGACGGGTCGCTATGCCAATCACATGCGGAGCCTGCGCCCGTATCTGGCCCACGCCGGCCCCGATCTGGCCGGGGCGCTGGAACTGGCGGTTGGGATGTTCGCCGCGGCCCAGACGCCGCCGGTTCCCGCACCATCGCCCACGGCATCAGGCGCCGCTGGCTCGACGCCGCCGGCGCCGGTTCCGGCCAACGGCGATCCGGACGCCTATCAGCGGCTGGTGGACGCGTATTGGGATTCGCCGTCGTGGCGGATTTCGGCGCCGCTGCGCAACGCCATCATGCGATTGCGCGGTCAGCAGCCGGCGCCGCGTCCGGTTGTCTCCTCTCGATACTCCGCCGATATCATCATTGGCGACATCCGATCCAGCATCTCGTGGGAAATGACCGGCCCGCTGCGGGCCATGAGCCGTCTGGTTGACGCACTGCGCCGAAAATGACGGACGCACCGCACATTAGTCCGGCCGATGATCTTGAGGCGCCGCCGCAACCGGCCCAGACCGCGGCGGTTGTGGTGACATGGTTTCCCGATGACAAGCTGCCTGGGCGCATCAAAGCCGTGGGCAGGCAGGTCGCCCGCGTGATGGTGGTCGATAACGCGACGACCGGGCGCGGACGGGACATGCTTCTGGATCTGCAACGTCGCGGCGAAATTGAACTGCTGCAGAATACGGAGAACATGGGCGTTGCCACGGCGTTGAACCGGGGCGCCAGCGCCGCCATCCGCCACGGCTTCCGCTGGCTGCTGACGATGGACCAGGACACGCTGGTCAGTTCCACCTGCATTGACGGACTGATCCAGACCTACCTGGCCTGCCCATTCCGCCGGCGGCTGGCGGTCGTCGCCGCCAATTACGTTGATCCGTCGATCGAGAAACTCTTTGCCCGCCCCCTGCGGCCGCAACTGCCGTACATCGAGCAGCCCACGGCCATCACGTCTGGATCGCTGTTGCGGCTCAGCGCGTTCGCACAAACGGGCACGTTCCAGGACGATTTCTTCATCGACTTTGTCGACAACGAGTATTGTCTGCGACTTCGCAACCACGGTTGGCGCGTCGCCTATTCGACTAAACCGCTTATGGACCATTCGATCGGCCATCCGCGAGCACACCGATTTCTTGGGTTTCGCTTCGCCACCAGCAACCATCCGCCGTTTCGACGCTATTACATCACGCGAAACCGTGTCATCTGCGACTGTCGGCATTGGCACGGCCAGCCGCATGCGGTGATCACGGATATCGGGCGCTTTGCCGGCGAGATGCTGTTTCTGCTCTTGTTTGAGACGAACAAATATCGCAAGATTCGAGCGATCGGACGCGGAGCGTGGCACGGAATGACCGGCCAGATGGGCAAACTCCGCACGCCATGATGCACAACACACAGACCACTTCGCCCGACGTGCCAGACTGTTCCGTGACTCGATCCGCGGGCAGGTTTTCCGTCGCACTGGCCGTCTATAATGGCGCCGACCGGCTGCCCCGGCAACTGCAAAGCCTCGCCCGCCAAACGCGACGGCCGGATGAACTGGTGGTTTTTGATGACAGCTCCCGCGACGGCAGCCTTGCGGTGCTGCGGCGATTTGCCGATGCAGCGCCGTTCCCCGTGCATGTCCATTGCCAATCGCGCAACGTGGGCTCGACGCGCAATTTCAACTGCGCCGTTGAAGCCGCAACCGGCGATTTCATAGCGTTATGCGATCAGGACGATGTCTGGCTGCCGCACAAACTCGCGACGCTTGAATCCGCACTTATCGCCGGCGCGGGAATGGCGTTTTCCGATGCCCACATTGTCGGCTCGCAACTCCAACCGACCGGCAAGAGGCTCTGGCCGTCGCTTGGGTTTACACCGCGTCAGCAGTATCGGGTCGAACACGGCCACGGCGTCGATTTGCTGCTCCGGGCCAATGTCGTGGCCGGTGCGAGCATGGCGTTTGCCTCGCGGCACAAGGCACTGGTTTTGCCGATCGACGAGGGTTGGGTTCACGACGCATGGATCAGTCTTCTCATCGCGGCTGTCGATCGCTGCCAGGCCATAGCCGAGCCGCTGTTTTGTTATCGGGAGCATGCCGATCAACAAATCGGCCCAGCCCCGACGACGGCCGCCGCCAAATGGTCCAAGGCCCGCCAAATGGACCGCGAATATTTCCAACAACTGGCCACGAATTTTGCCCGCGCCGCCGCCCGTTTATCCGCGGGCGGCGCCCCGAGTGAAGTTCTCCGGCATATCCAGGAGAAAGCCGACCACTGTCGCGCCCGCGCGAGTATGCGTCAAACCGGGTCAACGCCTTTGGCCCGCCCCGTACTCATCGCGCGGGAATGGTTCCACCGGCGATATTTCCGATATTCGCTGGGCGCTGCCAGTGTCGTGCAGGATTTGTTGCTCTGAGCGGAGCGCTTGACGGCTTGGCTCGCGGAGGAATCAGCCGCGGCGCGCGACGCAGGCGCCGAAATTCCGGTCCTGCCCGGCACCGGATAGATGTTCGCGAACCTCGTTGCAGCCGAAGAAAGCGCGTAGCAGGTTATCCATCGCGCGGGACTGTATCACTGCGCCAGTCAGCCATCGGGAAATCGTCTCGGCGGCGACGCCGAGTCGTTCGGCGGCTTCCTTCTGCGTGAGGTTCAGTTCACCGAGGTTGGCTCGCATTTGGTCTGGCGTCAGGAGACCAAGCCGATCTCGCAATGCGGCACTTATTTGTTCATCGGCGTCGTTACCGAAACATACGCTCCCGCATTTGTCGCAGCGAATTGCGCACAGATCAGGAATCTGCAGCTTGTAGAGCCTGCCATCATGGTTCTTTTCAAGCGTGTAGGGAATCACCGCCGGCCGAGCTTCCACCTGGCCGCATTTCATGCAGCGAATTGGAAATCTCTTGCGACGTTCGTTTGTCGGCGACATATCGTTGGTGTCCTTCGTCATGGTGACGCTGTCACTCTCTCAACACCTTATACGGGGTGGATATTTACTACGTGAATAACGCAATCCAAAACGTCCTCGTGGTCGTCGAGCACCGTTTCGATGTAGATACGTTGCCCCAGGATGGACAGCCGCATGTCGTAGTGGAACTTCCACCACATGAATTCCTCTCGGGTTTCCTCAACCTGATCGATCTTCCCATTGCAGGCGGCGTGGTTGTGCATCAACTCGTGAATGCGCCTTGTCCCGACACCTGGCAGGTGACGAGACAGGCGATCCAGCGCGCCTTCCTCCCACACGATATAGTCCGTCACATGCGATAGTTCGATCAAGACGCGCCGATAGCGATCCAAAGCCTCCGGATCCTTCACGCTTCCCATGACCGCCTCGATCCAACCACGCTATCCGGTCCATTGGTGACTCCAAAGCCAATTATTCCGCGACTATTGACATATGTCAAGTCGGCACGAACCGCCGCGGACTTGAAATAATTGACATAGCTCATGCCGTTTTCCTCCCGCATCGACGCGCTCCCGCTCTTCCAATACCGTGCCGCGCCCGGCGATCTACACCCGGAAAATCGCCCCGAGTTTCTTTCCCAGCAGCGAATTGGCCGCCACGATCGTCAACGCCAGCAGCACCATCACCCACGCACCCAGGGCGCTGGCGATGTACGCGCCATCGCCGATGCGGCCGCTGAGTTCGAGGATCGCGCGGGTGATCGGGAAATAGGCGGGCTTCTGCGCCAGGATCAGAGAATCGCTCACCTCCAGCATCGCGAAACTGAATGCCAGCATCGCGCCGGCGATCAGGTTCGCCGTCACCAGGGGCAGCGTGATGCTCGACAGCACCCGGCCGGCTGAAGCGCCAAGGTTAGCGGCGGCAAGTTCCAGTTCGACCGGCGTCTGTTGCAATCCGGCCACCAGCGCGCGCACGACATATGGCAGCCGCCGGGCCGCGTAGGCGATGATGAGCAATATCGCCGGATTCTCCTGGACGTCCACCCATGATGGCACGCCGTGCCCATGCGCCAGCAGCCATCGCCGGGCGTTGACGCTCATCGCCAGATAGCCGAACGACAGGACCAATCCCGGCACGGCCAGCGGCAACATCGTCAATGTGTCAATCACGCGGCGAACCGGCAGGCGGCTGCGAACGATCACGATGGCCGCCGCCAAGCCCAGACCCAGCGCGATGACTGTTGCGGCGGTGGCGTAGCGAATCGAATTGACCACGCTTGCAAAGGCCACGTCATCGGTCATGGCGGTCTTGATGTGCGCCATGGTGAATCGCGAGGGAAGCAACGTGCGATACCAGGCGCCGGTCGTCGTCACGCTGGTCAGAAGGACACCCATGTGCGGAATGATCGCCAGCAGGAACACGCCGCCGAACGCGGCCGTCGCTGCAAGGCTCTGCCATCCGCGCAGGCGCGTCGGCGTCGTGGCCGTGGTCGCGCGCGTCGAACCCGTGTCGTATGGCTGACCGAGCAGCAGCTTGCCGATCGCGTACATCGCCGCCGATACCAGAAGCACCACCACGACCAGGGCAAAGGGCAGCGGATTGCCGGAAACATCGGTGATCAGCCGGAAGACCTGCACCGGCGTGATGGTTTCGAAATCGAAAATGAGCGGCGTGCCGAGTTCGGTAAAGCTCCAGATCAGCGTCAACGTCGCGCCGGCGAACAGGCCCGGGCGGATCAGGGGCAGCGTGATCCGACGCAATATCGTCCACCGGCTGGCGCCCAGATTCGCCGCCGCCTGCTCCATCGCCGGATCGAGATTCGCCAGCGATGCCTGCACGTTCAGCAGCATCACCGGATAAAGATGCAGCGTCTCGACGAAAATCACTCCCACCAGCCGATACCGGCCCAGCCAGTCAATCCCCGCTCCCTGGCCATGGCCCAGCAGAACAGTCAGCGGTCCGAGCCGGCCCAGTATCAATCGCAGCCCCAATCCGCCGACGAATGGCGGGAGAATCAGCGGCACCAGGAGCAAACCGGCAAGCCATCGCCGGCCGGAAAATTCATACCGCACCGTGAGAATCGCCAGCGGCACGGTGAGTGCCGCGCACAAGAAGGTGACGCTGGCACCGACGGCCACGGCGTTGAACAATCCGCGCATGAGCGTCGAATCCGAAACAATGAGCTTCACGTACGCCAGAGTGAAACCGCCATCCTTATCGAGAAACCCAGTTCCCAGAACCTGCACGATGGGCAGGATCAGAAACAATCCGAGAAAGACAAAGAGAACGCACGCCAATATCCAATGCACCCGATCCGACCGCGCGCTACCCGGCCGGCGGGCGCCGTCGTCGCGGTCCTTGCGTATCGCGCGGCCCGCGTCAGTTGTCGGCACGCCATGGCTCATGGATTCACCCCGGCGGCGGCGCCGACATCACGATAGTGTTTGGCAAATTTCTCCTCCCAGTCGATGCGCTTGCGGGCAAGCCATATATCGACATTGGCCTTCTGCGCTTTCTTGTCCTTCGTGTACTGCTGCAAATCTGCAAGCGTCACGGGAATATGCGCCAGCCGTGCCAGCAGTTCCGCCCGCCGGGTCGGATCACTCACCGCCACAATCCGCCGGTACGCGGCCGTCAGATCGTCGCGAGAATCGATCCATGCCGCGCCCCAGATCGCGACGGTGTCGGTCTGCATGGCGCTCCACGCCCCGCGCTGATTGAAGCCGCCGGCCAGCTCAAATGGATTGATTGGATCGGCCCAGCCGGTCTGGTCGCCATACAAATCGCGGCGGATGGGCGATCGCCGCAACGCCCGGTCCACCGGCCCGCCCGGCTCGCCCGCTTTCAGATCCCACAGCAATTGTCCTGGTTTGGACAGGACGAATTCGATGAAATGCATCGCCAATTCGAGCTTTCGGCCCACCACGCCATACGGAATCGCCAGTGAATCGGGCGTGATGGCGGTGGCGGCCTTGGGACTGACGTATATGGCGCGGTCTGTGCCCACGGTCTGCGATTCAACGCGGCCGAAAAAGTCGATGGCGATTCCCGCGGCCGCTTCGCCATTTCCCACATCCGTTGGCACCACCGTCCCGGAATCGGTGAAGTAGCGAGCGTTGGCCGCTATCAGGACCAGCCGGTCCATTCCCGTTTTCCAGCCGGCGGCCAAGGCGGCGTTGTATCCGGCATCGCCCGACATTTGCGTGGTCGGCATTTTTGCCACATCCGGATGCGCCGCCAGATACGCCGATTCCGCGTCCGCCATGGCCCGTTGCAGCACCATCATGTAGGCCGCGGCCGATGATCCGCTGTGCGTCGGATCGGCCAGCGCCAGAAGTCCCGCGAAACGCGGATCGGTCAGGTCGGTCCAGGTCTGCGGCCCCGAAACGCCGATGTGCTGGCAAATATCCGGGTTGTAAACAATCCCAAAGCTGCTCAGACACCCGCCAATCCAGTAGACCGGCTGCTCCGTGCCGTTGGCATCGACACTCCAATCGTACAGCCGCACACCGGCCAGCTTGGGGTCGGGAAAGACCTCATGCAGGAAAGCCGGATCGATCGGGATCGGCTTGATGATGCCCTTGGGCTTAAGCGCCTGATCGAACATGAAATCCCCGCCGCCGAAGATCAGGTCGATCTCCGGATGAATTTCCGATTCCGGTAGATGATTTCCGGCCGCATCGCGATCGGAGCGGTCAATGGTTTCCAGTTGCCGCTGAATGTCCGCTGTTCCGCCTACCGCGCGATAGTCAATCTGCACCGCCGTTCCATAGGTCTTGAGATGCCAGGCCGAAAACGCGCGGGCAAATTCGTTGCGGATGTCCACATTGTCCGGCGTGATGACCACGAGCGTCTCGGCTCCGGCCGCCGGCGCCGCCGAGGATGCAACCCCCAGCCACGAGCGCGTTAGCAGCGGCACCGCCAGCACCAGCGCAAAACCGAAAATAGCCAGGTATCGCGTCATTATTGAGCGAACGGTTCCGACAGCATTTGAACGTCCGCCGCATTAAAGCTCACCAACATCTTGTTGGGCGGATCGAACAGCGGCGGTGTCGCCATCGCGCGCAGCCGCAACGCGGACATTTCCAGCGTGTGCTCGCTGGCCTCGCCAAGAAACGTTGAATCGACGACCCGTCCGACATAGCGATTGATCGGATCGGCGGCCGTTGCGCTGCCAGTGGGCGGCGCCAGCGAGGCGAGCGGACTCAGATGGACTTGTTCCGGACGGATGCACAATGTGACAGTGCTGCCGACAGCCAGTTGATCCGGGTCGGGGGCGAGAACATCACCTAAACCCGTATGAACCTGGGCAAACCCGCCCAAATTTGCGACGACCCGGCCCTTGAGCAAATTCGCCTGCCCGATGAAATCGGCGACGAAACTGTTTTGCGGCTTGCCATACAATTCGGCCGGCGTGCCGATCTGGCGAACCCGGCCGTCCTGCATCACCGCGATCCGGTCGGCGATCGACAGGGCTTCCTTCTGATCGTGCGTGACGTAGATGGTCGTGAATCCCCCTTCCTTGCAAATCCGTCGGATGTCGCTCCGCATCTGAATCCGCAGCTTGGCGTCGAGATTGCTCAGAGGCTCGTCGAGCAACAGGCAGGCAGGCCGCACGGCCATCGCCCGCGCCAGCGCCACGCGCTGCTGTTGCCCGCCGGACAGCTCGGCCGGTTTGCGATCGGCCTCGGCGGCAAGATGCACCAGTTCCAGCGCTGCCTCGACCTGCCGCCTCGCCGCATCCGCCGCCACGCCACGCACTGACAGGCCAAATCCCACGTTCTGGCGCACGGTCATGTGCGGCCACAGCGCGTAACTTTGAAATACCATGACGGCGTTGCGATTTCTCGTATCGACGGCTGTGACGTCGCGATCGTCGAAGAAGACTCGCCCGCGCGACGGTTCGAGTAAGCCGGCAGCCAGTCGCAAGAGCGTACTCTTGCCGCAGCCGCTGGGGCCCAAAAGGAAGAACAGTTCTCCCGGTGCGATGGCGAAATCGACATCCGCCAGCGCCAGCAGGCCGCCAAACGATTTCGAGATGTGCTCAAAGCGAACGCCGGTCATGAGTCCGGCATTATATCGAATGATATGTGTGGATTGCGCTAAGGCGAAACGGAACCGTCAACCGGCCGCCGTTCACGACCCGCGCCGCTGGGCCGCGGCTAACGCGTGAATGACCTGGTTGCTGACGCACGCATCGCGCAGTTGCACCTCGTTGGCGGCCGTCAGGCGAAAGACCGCATCGCTGTGTTCGATGCGCCAAACGATTACCTCGCCGTTGACGCCCTGGGCGGTCCATTCGATAACATCGCGCATGGTGATGGCCGTAAGAGCGGCCGGCGTGATCCCACTGGCAGAAGCCTCGACCACCGGGGATGCGTACTGGGCCTGCGCATAATCCGGCTCTGTTGCCGCGGCGGCCAATGGCGCGGCAAGCGAATCCTGCCTATCCACCGCGGCCGACGATTGAGCCGGCAATGCGGCGTTCGGTGCTACCGTTGAACTCTGACAACCGACGCAAAAAAGAACCACTGCGGCAAGCGCAACACAACTGCCGATAACGCGGAACATTTTCTCTGCTCTACTTCCGGGATCATTTCCCAAGGCTCCATCTCGGAGACCAAAGTATTGTACCCCGTCTTCGGCCGATTTGCGCATCGACGTCCGAGTTCATGACAGTGCCCAGCGAGATTCGCAAAAGCTTGGCCGCTCGCACGCTTCCATAACTGATTGTTATAGCTATATTTACAGATAGCACATTGGGACAATCACAATGTGATCGCCAACGTGCAGATTCTGTAAAAATAGGTAATTTATGCCGGATGCGCGCCCTACCGCTAAGTCCGGTAAGCCGCCAATTTGCGACCTCGGCATCCCCGCGTAGACACCCCAATCTTCCCCAGTGCTCAATGCCGCTCCGGCTTCGGATCGCGGCTCATCAGGGCGCTGAGCGCGTTGAGCACATCCAAACCCTCGAACAGGATCGCATGCACCGCGGCAGTGATCGGCATCTCCACCTTGAACCGGTTCGATAGCTGCATCACCGACTTGGTCGTGGTCACGCCTTCGGCGACACTTTCCATGCCACCCAGCACATCCTCCAACTTCCGGCCGCGTCCGACCTCTTCCCCCACGTGCCGGTTGCGACCCTCCGGACTGACGCAGGTGGTGATCAAGTCTCCCAATCCCGCCAAGCCGTGAAATGTCGATTCGCTCGCCCCCATCGCCAGACCCAGCCGCGTGATCTCCACCAACCCGCGCGTCACCAAGGCCGCCTTTGCGTTGTTTCCCGCCGCCAGACCATCCAGAATGCCCGCCGCAATCGCAATCACGTTCTTGGTCGCTCCGGCCAGTTCGGTTCCGATGATGTCCGTGTTGGTGTAGATGCGAAACCACTGCGTCGAGAACACCGACTGCGTCCGCTGCGCCAGATCCGCATCCTCACTGGCCGCCACCGCCGTCGCCGGCAGATAGCGCGCAATCTCCATCGCGATATTCGGCCCCGACAAAGCCGCCAGCATGGTCTTCTTCGGCTGCAGCACATCGGCGATGATCTGCGTCGGTCGCATCAGCGTATTGTTCTCGATCCCCTTGGCCACCGAAACAATCGGCACCCCCGCCGGCACATACGGCCGCAGACGGGTCCACGTACTCCGCATATATTGCGTCGGCACGGCCGAGAGGATGAGCGTCGCCCCATCAAAGCAATCGGCATCATTGGCGGTAAGGCGGACCGAGGCTGGAATGCGCACCCCTTTGAGGAGGCGCGCATTCTCCCGGTTCTGGATCAGCCGCTCGATCGCCTCCTCGAACGCCCCCCACATCGTGACCTGATGCCCGCCGCGGCTCAGCAAAATCGAACACACCGTCCCCATCGCCCCGTCGCCGACAATGGTAACTCGTTCTGTCATATCCCGGCAAAGGTTATACGATCATCAGCGCGGATGCGAGAGGACGTTGTTGTACAATCCCCCCACCCACTGTAGGATGTCTGTCCCGCCGGTTGCGGGTGGAATGGCTTGTCGGCTGTCACGACATCCCCGCGCGGTTTACCTAGAATGACTTATGAATCAGGTGCGTAACGATATTCGCAACGTCGCAATTATTGCCCACGTCGATCATGGCAAGACCACCCTCGTCGATGCCCTGCTTCGGCAAAGCGGCAATTTCCGCTCCAGCCAGGTCCAGCAGGATACCCTCCTGGACTCCAATCCCCTGGAACGCGAACGCGGCATCACCATCCTGGCAAAAAACGTCGCCATCGTCTTCACCAGCCACGATGGCACGCTCACCAAAATCAACGTGATCGATACCCCCGGCCACGCGGATTTCGGCGGCGAGGTCGAACGCGTCCTGGGTATGGCCGATGGAGCACTCCTGCTGGTCGATGCGGCCGAGGGACCGATGCCCCAGACCCGTTTTGTTCTCAAAAAAGCATTCGAGCATGAACTGCGCCCCATCGTCATCATCAACAAGATCGATCGCCAGGACGCCCGGCCCAATGAAGTGCTGGACGAGGTGTTCGACCTGTTCGTTGAACTCGGCGCCGACGACGAAACGCTCGATTTCCCGGTGGTATACGCCTCCGGCCGGGCCGGAACCGCAAGCTGGAGACTCGACGTGCCCGGCACGGATATTCAGCCGGTCTTTGAGGCCCTGATCCGGCACGTTCCGGCGCCGCACGGCGATCTGGACAAATCGCTGCAAATCCGCATCAGCAACATCCAATACAACGACTACGTCGGCCGCATCGGCGTCGGCCGCATTTTCAACGGGCGCATCCGCACCGGCCAGCAGGTCGCCGTCGCTCGCCGCGACGGTTCGATCGTCAAGAGTAAAGTGCAGCAGGTGCAGGTATTCGACGGCCTGGGCCGCAAGAATATCGAAGAGGTGGCGGCCGGGGATATCGTGGCGCTGGTGGGGCTCGAGGCCGTCGATATCGGCGACACCATTTGCGATCCGCTTGACCCTCAGCCGCTGGCCGCTACGGAAATTGAACCGCCGACGCTGACCATGCTGTTCAGCGTCAACGATTCGCCCTTCGCCGGCAAGGAAGGGAAATTCGTCACCAGCCGAAACGTGCGCGAGCGGCTTTACAAGGAACTGGAAAGCAACGTCGCCCTGCGCGTCGAGGAAACCGAAAGCAAAGACGCATTCCGCGTCTGCGGCCGCGGCTTGCTTCACCTGGGAATCCTCATCGAAAACATGCGCCGCGAGGGCTACGAACTGTCCGTCTCCAAGCCGCATGTCATCCTTCGCAAAGTTGACGGCCAGACCGAGGAGCCGATCGAATACCTGGTCATCGACGTCCCGGAAAAGAACATGGGCGGCGTCATGGAACTGGTCGGCAACCGCCGTGGCGAGATGGTCCGCATGGACAACCGCACCGGCCACGTCCACCTCGAATTCACCATCCCCGCCCGCGGCCTGATCGGCCTGCGCACGCGCATGCTCACCGCCACGCAGGGCACGGCCGTCATGCACCACAATTTCCACGAATACGCCCCGATGCGCGGCGAAGTTCCGCAGCGCTCCAACGGCGTGATGATTTCCAACTCGCCCGGCAATATCAACGCCTACGCCCTGAACGTGCTTCAGGATCGCGGCAGCATGTTTGTCGAGCCGGGCGATCCCACATACGCCGGACAGGTGGTCGGCGAGCACTGCCGCTCGGATGACATCGTCGTCAACGCCTGCAAGGCCAAGAAACTCTCGAACATGCGCACCACGTCGAGCGACGAGAACATCATCCTCAAGCCGGCCCGCAAAATGACGCTCGAGCAGGCGCTGGAATATATCGAGGAAGACGAATTGGTGGAGGTGACACCCACATCCATTCGCCTGCGCAAGGCCATTCTGGACGAAAACGAGCGCAAGCGCGCTGGCCGAAAGAAGCCGGTTGACGAATTCGACCAGACCGCTGTCGCCCAGGAGGAAGTGCCATGATCCGCCCGCGCATCGGCATCACCGTCGATGAGCACGACAAGCCGGATTATTACATGTCCCCCGCCGCCTACGCCACCGCCGTCGAGCGAGCAGGCGGTTTGCCGTTTTTGCTTCCCTATCAGACCGATCACGCCCTGATCGACGAGTATCTGGATGTGCTGGACGGAATTCTCTTCAGTGGCGGCAACGATCTCGACCCCGCCGCCTATGGGCAAACGCCGCATCCCAAAGCCGTCCGCGTCAACCCAAGCCGCGAGGCCTTCGAGTTTGCGCTGCTGTCCGCCGCCGAAAAACGCCGCCTGCCGACCTTGGGCGTCTGCATGGGATGCCAGCTCATGAATGTCCATCGCGGCGGTAGCCTGCATCAGTTTCTCCCCGATCAGGCGCGCACGCCGAGTATCGAACATCGCGCCATCGGCAAAACGCCTTCGGTGCATGATGTCCAGCTTGATATGACCACGACTCTCGGCAAGGCCATCGGGCGGGGCGATATCGTCGCCAATTCATATCACAAACAGGCCGTCGATCGCCTGGGCCGCGGATTGCGCGTCGTCGCGACGTCACCCGATCGGCTGATCGAGGCGTTTGAAGACCCGTCGCTGCCGCTGTTTGCCGCCGTGCAATGGCACCCCGAGCGATTGGCGGACCGCCCCGAGCACCTGGCTCCGTTTCGGCTCCTGGTTCAGACCGCGCGCGACCAGAGCCGGTCGCGCAACGCCGGCCCAAACAACAACTCATCGGCATGATCATCACGATCGACGGACCGGCCGGCACGGGGAAATCCACCGTCGCCCATGCCGTGTCCCGACAACTCGGGTTCGATTTCCTCGACACCGGCGCGATGTACCGCGCGGCGGCGCTGGTGGCGTTGCGTAAGCACGCTCCGCTGGACGATCCGACCGCCATCGCCGCCGCCGTGCGCGACATCGACATGCAGTTCGATTTCTCCCGCACGCCGCCGGAATTGCTGCTGTTTGGACTACCCGTGACCGACCAACTGCGAACGCCGCAGGTCGATCAGGCTGCATCCGTTGTTGCCGCGGTCGGCGCCGTTCGCGATATTCTGGTCGGCCTCCAACGCCAGATCGGCCGGCAGCGGGTGAATCTGGTCTCTGAAGGGCGGGATCAGGGTTCAGTTGTTTTTCCCGACGCGACGGTGCGATTTTATTTGAGTGCCTCGCCCCATGCCCGCGCCCGCCGCCGGGCCGATCAACTTCGCGCCCGTGGACTGCCGGCCGATGAGAAAACGCTTCTCGACGAAATCATCGCCCGCGATCACCGCGATACGACACGGGCGGTTGCGCCCCTTGTCGAACCCGCCGGTGCAATCCGCATCGATTCCACCAATCTCGATTTCCAGCAGGTCGTCCAGCGCATCGTTGAACTCAGCCGCCCCTTCCTTCAACATCCGCCCGCCGGAGGGTAATACTGACAGGCTCTGTCGGATGCGCGTTATGATGCGGCGAACACCCATTTGGAACACTGTCCACGCTATCTCGCGCATTACCGCCGCGATCCTGTGGGATTTGAAGGTCTGGCAAACTGAATACGTCCCCACCGACGGCCCGGCCATTCTTGTGTGCAATCACCAGAGCTTTCTCGACCCGGTCATGGTGGCGCTGCGGCTTTACCGGCCGGTGAGCTATTTCGCCCGCAGCGATCTGTTCAATAACCCGGCCTTCGGGTGGTTTATTCGCAGCCTCAATGCTTTTCCGGTGCGGCGGGGCGAAGCCGATATCGGCGCTCTGCGCCAGGCGCTGCGATGTCTGGCGGACGGCAATCTCCTCTGCTTCTTCGCCGAGGGGCACCGCACGCCCGACGGCGAAATCGGCCCCATACAAAAGGGCATCACGCTGCTGATCCGCAAATCGCGAGTGCCCGTGATCCCCGTGGTCATCGACGGCTCCTTCGATGCCCTGCCGCGACATCGCTGGGTTCAGGACAAACCCGTCCGTGTCCTCTTTGGCCCG
>Ga0181520_10001461_pt1 | contig 47923 bp, 36 predicted proteins | sample PEATcosm2014_Bin_29_FD_132451 | JGI IMG/M metagenome (GOLD analysis project Ga0181520, IMG submission 132451) | Peatland microbial communities from MTU Mesocosm Facility, Houghton, MI, USA - PEATcosm2014_Bin02_30_metaG | ecosystem: Environmental > Terrestrial > Soil > Wetlands > Peat | place... | reverse complement strand
GCTCGCCGTATCACGACAAACTGGAATCGGTTGGTCTCTTCCTGCGCCAGGTGGACGCCCGTCGTCAGGCGCTGCCGCACCTGATCCATTCGCATGAGATGGGCAACTCACTGACCAACGGTGCCACGGGGGAATTGCGCTTAAAGCAGTTGACCAACACGGCTCCCAAGCTTGAGCCGAAGAAAGTGACGCAGATCGCGGCCCTCCCACTCGGAGGCCGCATTAAGGTCGATCCCTGGAACAATCGCATTGAGATCAACACCAATAAACCGGTGCAACTGTTGACGGCGCGAGAAAAGATGCCGCTCGAAGTGACCCCGGTCTTCCCTCACCTGACTCGTCTGGAGTTGGAAGCACCTGCGGAGACACCGAAAGCGGAAGCACCCAAGCCGCCGGAGACTCTCCCGGAGGCCGCCCCGGCGGTCCCAAGCACATAACAGTTACCTGCAAGGCAAAAGGCCCGCTTTCCGGCGGGCCTTTTGCATGTCTGCCTGCACCCTGCCCATGGGCGCGGTGCAGGGTGAGACAATACGAAGGTGCATTTTAGAACCAACTCCGAAGCCCCCAGCGGTCCTCCGATCTCGGTGTTCAAGGCGCTGCCTGAAGTTTGGGAGCTGATTCGTCCCCGGCGCGTGTTGCTAACCCTGGGACTTGTCCTGATGGTGATCAATCGCGTTGCCGGACTGGTGCTTCCGGCATCGACAAAATTCCTGGTGGACGACGTTATTGGAAAACATCATGTCAACCTGTTGATGCCGCTGGTGGGCGCCGTGCTGCTCTCCACCCTGATCCAGGGACTGACGTCGTTCGCCCTCACCCAGACGCTCTCCAAAGCCGCACAACGGCTCATTGCCGAGCTGCGCAGCCGGGTGCAGGAGCACGTCGGACGGCTATCCCTGCAGTACTTCGATTCAACCAAGGTGGGCACGCTGGTCTCGCGCATCATGACCGACGTGGAAGGCGTGCGCAACCTGATCGGAACCGGACTGATTGACTTTGTCGGCGGACTGCTGACGGCGGTCGTCGCCTTCGTTGTGCTGGTGCGCATCAGCCCGGTCATGACCGCGATCGCCTTTGGCTTCCTGCTCGTCTTCGGAGTGGCCCTGCGCAAAGCCTTCCAGACCATCCGGCCCATCTTCCGCGAGCGCGGCAAGATCAATGCCGAGGTCACCGGAAGGCTGACCGAGTCGCTGGGCGGAGTGCGCGTGGTCAAGGGCTACCACGCGGAAGCGCGAGAGCATGAAGTGTTCGCCATCGGGATCGAACGGCTCTTGCAAAATGTCTTCCGGACGCTGACGGCAACCTCGGTGCTTGGGCTCTCCTCCGCCATGCTGATGGGCGTGGTGGGAGCTATCGTAATGTACATGGGCTCGCGGCAGATTCTGGCTCACCAGCTCACCCTGGGCGGTTTCTTCACCTACACCATGTTTCTTGGATACCTCGCCGCCCCGCTGTTTCAGGTGGTGGGGATCGGAACCCAGATCACCGAGGCGCTGGCGGGGTTGGAGCGCACTCGTGAGGTGCTTAACGAGCACCCGGAGGACGAGGACCCGAAGCGCACTCTGAGCCTCGGCAGAATCGAGGGAGAGGTCGAGTTCCGTGATGTGACATTTGGATATGCGCCCGACAAGCCCGTACTGCACGAGATCAGTTTCGAGGCTTCGCCCGGTACGCTGACCGCATTGGTGGGCTCCTCCGGCTCAGGAAAATCGACGATCATCTCGTTGCTGGCAGCCTTTCACACGCCACAAAGCGGACAGGTGCGGGTGGACGCCGCGGACCTCTCCACCGTGCGACTGGACAGCTACCGCAGCCAGCTTGGAGTGGTACTGCAGGACTCATTTCTGTTCGACGGAACGATTCGCGAAAACGTCGCCTTCTCGCGGCCCCATGCGAGCGAGCAACAGATCCTTGAGGCTTGCCGCATCGCGCGGGTCGATGAGTACGCCGAGCAGTTGCCGGATAGCTACGAAACCATTATCGGCGAGCGTGGCGTAAAACTGAGCGGTGGACAACGGCAGCGCCTTTCCATCGCTCGCGCAATCCTGGCCGATCCCCGCATCCTGATTCTGGACGAAGCGACCTCCAGTCTCGACTCGGAGTCGGAAGCCATCATTCAGAGCGGCCTTGCCTACCTGATGCGCGGGCGCACCACCTTCGTCATCGCTCACCGGCTTTCGACCATCCGGCGCGCCGATCAAATTCTGGTGATCGAAGCCGGCCGCATCGTGGAGCGCGGCACGCACTCCAAGTTAATGCTGCACGAGGGACGCTACTACGATCTCTACACGCGCCAGCACGGGCTTGAGGAGAACCTCTTTTTGGCTCCCGGCGAAGGCGATCCGCGTTAGCAGGAACGCGAACAGGTGTGGCCCGCGCCTGTCCGAATTTTGGAGCCAACTGCGTCCGTCAAAGACTTGCATACTCAAGGCTTGCATGCGGCTACGCCCTTGGGATGTGAGGCCTGCTCGGCCAGTGCATGGAAGAGCGCATCAGTGCGCGCCGTTTCATCGGCGGCACCGCTCTCCAAAATCACGAATTCTTCGCGATCCGCGCGGTTCATACCCATCTGGAAAGCACCTTGTGATTTGTGGGCGGCAATGACCCAATTCACGATGATTTGATAATCGAGCGCATTCTTGAAGCCAAACTTCACGGTGCGATCGGTGGCATAAACCTGGGGCAACACGCTGAATGGATGCTGCGCGCTCTGGAAACCTTTCCAGGATAGCGGCGCAGGATCGCCACTGCGACTATCCTGGCAGGCAAGAACCACGGACTTGCGCTCCGCCGTCTGCTGCACGGCGCTGAGCGCGGTCATGGTTGCAGCTTTATGTCCGCCATGAGTCTCTGGCGAAGGGAAAAGCGTGAATACAAAATCATAGTGGCCTGCCGCAAGGCGGCGTTCGACTTCGGGAAGCACCACGCCCGGCCGCCAGTGTTCACCGAGAACCTCGTCAATGTCCTGGGTGTAACGTACATCGCGCTGGTCGAGAAAGAAGTGGTTGGCAACGCCCAGAATGTGTCCGGAATCGAGAAGTTCGCGCTTGCGAATTTCGGGCAGAGCGGCGCGCCCAACGGCTTCATCGGTAAGCGCAATTCCGTAGAAAGATTCCGCCAGTAGCGAGTAACGATATCCGCCCTCGCCATTGGTGATCACCAGTTGATCGACCACGCCGCCGAGGTTGTGGGTGATTTCGTAAACCGTGGCGGCAAAGCAGGACTCATCATCTGGATGCGCCACCACAATCAGCGCGCGCACCGGCGCGGGCGCGGCAGTCGAGGGCGGCTGCGCGACGGCAAAGCCAGTGAGCAGGAGAAACAGAACCGCGGTGCGGACGAGTATTGCAGACAGATTCTTCATGGCGCGCTCCGAAACGATGTGAGATGCGACGCGAGTCTGAGTGTAGATGCAAGCGGGGCGCAAAGGAAGAGGAGCAACTCCGGTTTGAGGCTGCGGTGCAACTGCCTATATATTCTAGGCAATGCAGACGAGCCCACAGCACGGTACTTCCAGCGCGGGGAACGGCAAGCCCGGACTGGTGCGCGGACTGACCCTGCTGCCAGCAACAGCGCTGAATATGGTGGACATGATCGGCGTGGGACCGTTCACAACCCTGCCGCTGATGGTGGCCGCCATGCACGGTCCGCAGGCGATCTACGGATGGATTGCCGGCGCGGTTCTGGCGCTCTCCGACGGATTGATCTGGGCTGAGCTGGGTGCGGCCATGCCCCGCGCAGGCGGATCGTATGAGTATTTGAAGCAGATTTACGGTCCCCACAAGATGGGACGATTGCTCTCATTCCTATTTGTTTTTCAGTTGGTTTTCAGTGCGCCGGTCTCGATGGCAACGGGATGCATCGGACTGGCTGGCTACGCCGCCTATGTCGCGCCCGCGTTGGGAAAAACCTTCTGGCGCTCGACGATTGCCTTCCCTCTGCTGGGCACCGTAAGGCTGGCAATCGAAGTCTCCGGCGCAACGCTGCTGGCGATGCTGGCGGCGGCTTTCGCCACGTTTCTGGTCTACCGGCGCATCGGCGGTATCGGACGCATCTCAAAATTTCTCTGGGTGGGCGTGCTCGCTACCCTGGGATTCGTGATCTACCTTGGGCTTTCGCACTTTCAGTCCAGCATCGCATTTCCGCCCGGCTGGACGACGCTGCCCGCCTCGGGTTTCAGCGGAGCATTTGCCGGCGCGCTGCTCATCGCGCTCTATGATTACTGGGGCTACTACAATATCTGCTTTCTCGGCGAAGAGGTTGTGGAGCCGCACAAGACGATTCCGCGCTCCATGCTGCTTTCGATCGCGGCGGTCGCCTGCCTTTACATTGCAATGAATATCAGCGTGCTGGGGGTAATGCCCGCGCGCGACATCGCTGCGATGGCCGGCAGCACGGCGCAGAACTTTGTGGTGGCCAGGGCCGCCGAACTCGTATACGGACGCTGGGCGGGCACACTGGTCGCGCTGCTGGTGATCTGGACGGCTTTCGCTTCGGTCTTTTCCCTGCTCGCCGGATACTCGCGGATTCCCTTTGCGGCGGCGCGCGATAGAAATTTTTTCGCCATCTTCCAGCGCGTTCACCCACGCGATCACTTCCCTACCGCGAGCGTGCTGCTGCTCGGCGGCCTCGCCTGCCTGTTCTGCGTCTTCCAACTTCGCGACCTGGTCAGCGCTCTGGTGGTGATCCGCATCCTCCTGCTCTTTCTCTTGCAGGCGGTGGGCGCAGTGGTGTGGCGCATCACCAACCCGGCCCAGCCTCGCCCCTTCCGCATGTGGCTTTATCCCCTGCCGGTGCTGATCACGGTGGCGGGCTTTTCGCTGGTGTTGTTGGATAAGCTTCCGCTGGTGGGGCGTGGACTGCTGTTTGCATCTCTGGGCGTGGTGGCGTTTCTTCTGCTCTCGTTGCGGAAGCGCCAGTGGCCCTTCGCGGGCTCTGTGAAAGAGACACCGTAGACGAAAAACCGCCGCTCCGAAGAGCGGCGGCGCAGGTCTGAATATTGATCCAGAGCGGGACTACTTGGTTGAAACGGTGTGCGTGTAATAGAACAGCGCGTACGCCTTGATGCTGCCATCGGCCTGAGGCACGCCGAAGACCTTCACCGGCACACCTGCGGTCAAGTTCCCAGCCACAGTCGTCAGCGTGCTTGCATTGCTGATGTCCTGTGGAGTGATGGTGATGATGCCTCCCTGGCGATCCACCTGGTACACCAAGGTGGCGCTGCCGCTGGTGGCGGACAGATCCACGGTGACCGGCAGCGCGGCTGGAGTGCCGGTTGGAGCAGCCGTTGGCAGCGGCACGGAGTAGGTGAAGCTGTCGCTAGCCGCGGAGAACGCGCTGGTGATCAGCCCCAGAGGCGCCGGTGCCGGTAGCAGCACCGCCCAATCGGCAGCCCAGGTATCGGTAGCCGCCGGATCGTTCCACGTCGCAGCGCTCAAGCCCACTGCCTTCAGCGGTCCCACAACTCCGGCGACGGGGCCGACAACTCCGCCAAAATTCGTGGAGCCTTCGGTTGCGCTGACGAAGCTGCTGACCGCGTTCGAGCCTTCATTGGGCAGCGTTGGGTAAGTAAAGTCCCACCAGTAGAAGCCGGTGATTGCGTTGCCCGCCTGGTCGGTGTTCGCGCTGTTGCTGGAAATATAGTCGAGAGTACCAGAGTAGTCGTCAATGCCGCCGCGGGCGTCAGCCATCGGGAAGATGCGGGTGTAGTTGAAGCCCGTGCTGGTCGGTGAGGTGATCACGCCGCTGTAGCGCGCAACGTCAATCTCCACCGACAGTGCCACTGGAGGCGTAGCGTTCGACAGCGGATCGATGGTCGCATTCACCTTGAAGCCGCGCGCGATGTTAGGCAGACCGCCGGGGGTCTTGTCATCAAAGAACGCGGTGCCCGTACCAATCGCCGTGCTGCCCGACTGATAGTAGAAGCTTGTATTGGGTCCAATGGCAATGGCGGTGGCTTTGCCATCTTCGGTGGTCACGTGCATTACGTTGGTGTTGGTGTTGACGTGCAGCACATGACCTTCGGGATTCTTCCACACCGTATTGAACGTGGCGCTGGAATAAATACGCGTTGCCACCAGGGTTCCATTCTGCTGATAACGGGCGGCGATGCGCACGTACTGCGTGGCCAGAGTCGATGCCACCGAGGCGAAACTGGTAATCGTCGTCGGGGTGTCTGTATTGCTATCGAGATTATAGAAAAGGGTGCCGTTGATCGCGTCGGCGAGAATCGGCAGCGCGGTCGTGCTGACGGTCGCCGTCTCCGGACTGGTAAGCGGATGCACCGCGAAGGCCCGGTCGATGGTGATGGAAGTGTTATCGGCCGACACCGAGTCCACCTGCCCGTAGATGTGGCGCAGCAGAAGTTTGGTCAGATCGGGACGAGGGTGGTGACGTACCGGTCCGTTGAAGTTCACTGCCCAGATTGGAGCGGTTGCAGTTACCGGGTAATGCTCCACGATAAGCGCTGGGTGCTTCAGGTCAAACTCAAGATCGAGGGCATTCGTGCTGGCAGCGGTGACCGAGAGCGGAGCCGCCAGATTCAAGGTCAGTGGAACCGTCATGTTCGGCGAAGTTCCCTGTGCGCCGGTGATATAGATCTGGCTGCAAGGCACCGCGGTACCGGCTGGAACGTCGAAGCCGGTCTCGGGATCTCCGGAAGCAACTAACGAAACGTCACAGGTCGCGCCATTGTTGTTGGCACCCAGCGTGAGCTGCGCGCTGATGTAGGTTCCGGTAGGAACCTTGGCGTTGCCGATGATCTCTCCGAGCTGATCGAGTTGTACCAGGTTGATCACCGGAGGGGTGGAAGGCGCCGCGTAAACCACCACAGGTGATCCTCCGCCCTGCGGAATCAGCGAGACACCGAGTACCTTTACTCCGATCGTTGCCCAATCATCGGTTGCGTCATCGCTAATCATGACATGGACGGTTCCCGTGGTACTGGCGGGTGTAGCCGATGAGTTGGAGGAAGAGGAACCGCCCCCGCAGCCAATCGAGCATAACAGCGCGGCGGTGATTCCCATCCCGGCAAGAATTCGAATAAACCGTTCGTTCATTTGCGTGCTCCCTTTTTGTGACCGTCGTCGGATATGCGGCAAGTTCTCAAATACGGAGGATGTTGCATGGGTCGTGGGTACGGCGAACCAATGGAGCCCTTCTGAACTGCGCTACCGGCAGATCAGAGTTTCTGATTCCTGTGGAGAAAACACCGCGCTCTGCCCAGAGTTGCGATTGCTAGATAATTTTTTCGTAAGATTGCACTCTTGACGTGAGAATTGCGGCCCGCACACAGTTCGACTGGCGGCTGCGCACAGTCAGAAACAGGCTGGAGAGTCACCGGCTCCTCGGCCTGAGCGTAAATGTGCTGAATTTCTTGCCGCGGGTTATTCGAAACGCAAGGTGAGCCCCGTTGTGAAACCGATCGGATAACCAGGTGTTCCGTGGATGCGCGCCTCGATTGGGGCGGTTGGCGTAAGGCGCGAATCGAAGAAGTTTTGGGTCTCGTAGTAGTGCTTGTTGTTCAGGTTATCCACTGATAGATTCCACTCCACCCCGTGAATGAGCCTCTTGGTCAACGCGAAATCAACCACGTCCAGGCCACTGGCATGGGCAGTCAGCGAGTTGGTGTAGGGCGGAGCGGCCGGAACCGGTATGCCATCGGGATTCACCACCAGATAGCGACTGATGTGGCGATAGCGCAGAGAGCTGAACAGACCGTGCCACGCATTAAGGGTCAGGCTGGAGTTGCCGACCGAGTGCGGCGCGCTGTCCACATACTGGCGTGGCGAGGTTCCGAGAAAGAATGCGTTGGAGACCTGCGTGAGGCCCACGTTCCAACTCAAGTACGTGCTCAGTTGCACCGAGGCCTTCGCCTCCCATCCGTAAGAGCGGCTCGGACCCTGATATTGCATTGTGCCGTTATCCGGATCGTAGACGTCCTCATGCTGCCGATCGATCAGGAACATATCCGTGCTGGCTGAGAAACGCTTCAGATTATGCGACGTTCCAATCATGTAGAAGTTGGTGGCCGCCACCCTGGGAGCGGTAGGGTCCAACGCCATTCCCCGCGCATCCTGACTGGTAACCGCGCGTCCGTAGTTGAAGTGAATCGAGAGCGGAAGACGATCCGCCGGCGTATAGATAACGTTCACCTTAGGCTCAGGGTTTGCCGAGTCGTTCAGCCCGCTGTTGGCCGGCACTAGCCGGTCCACCAGATTGAAACGGAACTCATCAAAGCGCAATCCGGCATCGATGTGCAAGTGGGGAAAATCCACGCCTTCCTGGGCGTACACCGCCGGATTCGTGATGTGCACATTCGCCTCGGTCCACGGCTTGCCAGGCCAGGGCGCGACCGCTGGTACCGGCGCTATGATCTGCCGGTCCTTGTCGTGAAACAGCGCCACATTGATCCAGTTGTCCGCCAGATTCGCTCCGGCCATGAAGATTGCAGGACGTCCAAAGAGTTTGCCCGAGTGCACATACTGCGAGCTGGCTCCCTCCTGCAGTCGTGAATCATGCTGCTGAATGCCGTCCCCGTTCACCGGATCGCTCAGGTAGAAGGTGAAGTCCGAGAACAGATCAAACAGCGAGCGGGTCACATATCCGTCCACCCGCAGCGTATCGTTCGGAGTCAGGTCCTTCTTGTAGTACACGCTGCCAGTGCCGTTGCGAACCTTCCCGCCGTCGCTCGGGTCTACGTAGCCAAAGCGGTTCAGATTGCCCAGCAAAACCTGGTCGAGTGGGACCTGCCCAGAGGAGTCGAAGTCATTGTGCCCACCATTGAAGCGGAAGCCTAGCGACTGCGTGCGATCGAGTTTGAAAGTGTAGTTGCCGGTAAAGTTGTCGCGCACGTAACGCAGAGGATTCTTGAACGGTCCGTCGGTGTAGGCGTGTTCCCAGGAGAGAAAGCTGTCTGCGTTCTGCAGCTTCGGACTCCAGGCGGCAAACGTGCGGTAGGCGTCAAACGATCCGCCCTGCGCGCGCAGTGTCCACACATTATCCAGGCGTTCTTTCTGCCGGATATGGATCACGCCCAGCGCTGAAAAATCGCCATACTCCGCGCTGAATGGACCATTGATAATGTCCACGTCATCGACCAGCTCTGGGCTCAGCGCCTTGAGCGAACCCAGATAGCCCTGCCCGTGAGCCTGCGAAGCCTGGTTCTGCGGAATGTCATCGACTAGCACTTTGAGTCCGCCGTTCAGTCCTCCGTGGTCGAGGTTGAATCCAAAGCGCCGGAATTCCAGAGACTTTCCGCCGCCTTCATGCTGCCCCGCGTTGATGCCGCTGTCTAGAGTCTCGAACAACTGGTCATCGCGATTGAAGAGGGTGTTCTGATAGATTGCGCCATTGCGGCGGTCGATCGATGGGTCGGCGGCCTTGGCGGTGATGACCAGATTCTCCTGCGCCGTCGGGATCGCGTAGTGAATCTGCAGTCGCAGCCCGAGCGATGGTGCGTCGGCCGCAATCGTCTGCTCGAAGCGGGAGATGTACTTTCCACTCACCGAGAGCGTTACCGGCCCCGGCGGAACGCGCAGGGTGAAGGCACCTTGCGAATCGGTGATCGTGCTGCGTACTGCACCCGCAGGACCAACCGATACCGTTGCGCCCGCGACCACCTCGGCGCGCTCATTCACCACAACTCCGGAAAGCAGCCGCCTCGCAGCGCCGGTCTGCGCCTGAGACCACGGCACCATTACCAGCATCAGCAATCCAAGAACAAAGTACCGGCACGCCCTGTACCTGAGATCATCCGCAGCCTTGCTTAGCTTGCAGTCGCCCAGTTCGAAAACCAACACTTGCGCTCCCCGGCGCGGACTAATTTCCACAACCTTCTCCGCAGGTACGCCGGAGGTCTGGATTCCGTGAACTATGCAATCATCTCACAAATAACACGATTTTGTAAATCGTGTTATTACCCGAGGGCAAAGTTAATTGGACAACTTATTCGTGCTCCGGGTTGCGTGCAACTCCGCTTCAAAAGTCTTCGCCGGTAGAGGTCATCACGAGTTTCCCATGCTTTACCCCTCTCATGCTGAGCATGTGATCGGCCAGATGTTTCACCTCGCCCGCCGGACCTTTCATGATCACCACTTCGAGACAGTTGTTCTCGTCGAGATGGACGTGGGTTGCGGCCAGCACATTGCCGTGGTGGTGATGCTGCGCTGCATTCAGTTTGTTGGACAGTTCCGGACGATGGTGGTCATAAACCATGGAGAGGGTTGCGACAACAGGCTTATTGGCGTTCACCTCTTCGGAGACCAGCATCTCGCGAATCAGGTCACGCAAGGCCTCGGAGCGGTTTCCGTATCCTCGCTTGGCGATTAGTTTGTCGAACTTCTCCAGCAGATCCTGCTCGATCGAAACACCCGTTCTGATCAGTTCGGCCATTCTCGAATCCCCTTGCCTGTTCCTTGTCCCGGATAATGCGCCTTCCTAATCCTAACCGCTCCTCAGATTTTTTCTGCGATTCGAATCAGGCTGCCTAAGTTGTTTGATCTAATCCCGAAATCGCATTCTGAGCGGGCACCCAAGAAGTGAACTGGCCACCGAAGAAGCGCCGCGCACCAGCGCGCCAATTCAGAACGGTTGCAAAGTAGCTTCTACTGGGATTGGTAGGCGATCTCGACCAGCACCTCTTCCGGCGCAACATGAATTTCCAGTGAACCTTCCTGCGGCAGCGCATCGATCGGCATATGGTCCCGGTAAAGAACGAAGCGAAGGTTAAAAGTTTGTCCCTGTTCGGCGCGCAGAAGCGCCATCGGCAGCTTCGCCTCGAGGATCTTTCCAAGAGCAACTTCGACCTCTTTGGGTTTGCTCTGGGACGCAATCAAGGCCTTCCCCTCGTCGCGCAACGTCCAGCCAGTGATCTGTCCCTGCGCGAGTTCCACCTCCAGACAGAAATTCGCAACCTTCTGCTCGCCGTCGCGCAGCGCCAGATGCAGCGTGGCCATCGTCTCGCCTTCAGGCAGCGTTGAGGAAAAATCCACGCGAGCATACAGGTGGGCCTCATCGATGCCGGCGTACAGAGCCTCCAGTACGAAGAGTTTTCCATGCATGCTGCCGCTACGGTGATCGCTGGAGAACATGGCCGCCCCCATCCAGTCAAAGTAGCTGCTCACCTGCCCGTCGATTACCGGCCGCAGATAGGCGGTTTGAGGTACGAAGATAGAGCGCGTTAACGCACTGGAAATAGGTCTCGCCAAGTGGTCGGGCGGAACTCCGCCCAGGGCGGTGTACACGTTGGAAAGATGCTTGCGGAACAACTCGTCGAAGTCGCGATCATTGGCCGAGTGGTGCTCTGGACCGTACCACCAATTCCAGTCGCTGCCTTCGGCAATCAGCAACTCTTCGTACGCCAGATTGCGCTGATCGTCCCGGACGTGGCTTGCGTTTTCGTCGTAAAAATCGCGCGCCTGGCTCAGGTAGTCCCACGCCTTGTTGTCTTCTGGCGCACCGATCCAAACATTAAAATTGGCATTGATCCAGGAGCCGGGAACCAGTCCTCGAAGTTTGCCGAAGTTCTCCGGTTGATGCCGCGCAATCGCCTCGGAGATTGTGACCGGCTCGATCTGCGGCTCCTTCTGGAGACGGTCGTAGAATCTACGCAGGAAGTCACGGCCGTTGCCGTCATAGCTTTCCCATGCGTTCTCCCCGTCGAGGATGATCGAGAGCACGGCGTCGCGCCCGGAGTCAATCAACGGCGCCGCGGCGCGCTTGATGTTGTTCAGCAGATGTTCCGCAGCCTCCGAAGCGCCCATCCCGGCATAGGTAAAGCCGAGCAAATCGCTGATCCGGTGATCGCGGAAGACCATGTTCATGGTCTGGCCGTCGCGCTCCCAGCGGTAGATGTTGTAGAGCTTTTCGGCGCTGCCCTGGTCGAGATAGCCTTCGATATCGCGGCTCATCTCGTGGCCCAAACTTCGTCCCAGCACGCCTTCGTCCGTCGCCATCCACTGCACGCCTAGCTGAGCGGCAATGCTCACGGCCTCGTCGGAGACGGAGCCCTCACTCGGCCACATTCCCACCGGACGTACCCCGAAGGTGCGCTGGTGCAGATCAAGAGCCCGCCGAATCTGCTCCTCGGCGTCATCCGGACGTTGGAAGCGCTCGCTTGGCAAAGGCAGTCCGGGAACCGACTCGCGGCCCGCATCGGTATCGCAGACCAGCGGAAGAATGGGATGGTAATACGGTGTGGCAGACAACTCGATGGAGCCCCGCGAGGCCGCATCGCGATAGGCAGGAAGCACGCTTTTGAGAATCTCGTGCTGCTTGCTCATGACCAAGCGCTGATCTTCCTCGCTGAAACCCTGTCCTTTTTCGATCAGTGCCTTCACCGCCGGATCTTCCAGGTAATACTCGTCAAACCAGGCAATCTGCGAGAGCACCTGCAAGTCGCGGTAATCGCGGTCGGAGAAGGTGATGGCCGCGTTGGCCGGGTCCGGCCCCGCCGCGCGCACCTGCTCCCAGAGGCGGCGATAGCGAGGATAGCGCCCAATCATGCGCTCCCCATGCGCCTGGAACAGATAGGTCAAGGCGAAGTAGCGCTCCTCCAGGCTGAGCTCCGAGGCTGGTTTGGCGGCTACGTCCCAGAACGGGTCCTTGAAAATTCCGGAATTATAATCTTCGATCTGGGCAACCAGCGACGGCACAATATTGAAATTCTGGTGAACCTGCGGAAACTCGTCCAGCAGTTTCACCATGCCGTAGTAGTCCTTGAGCGCGTGCAGACGCACCCATGGCAGGCGATACTCGCCGCTGACCAGGTCCTTGTAGAAGGGCTGGTGCATATGCCAGAGGAGCAGAAGTCGAAGTTTGCCTTGGGCCATTGAAAGTACGGTCCGGAAAGAGCCTGCCTACGGGAACCTGACTAGGATAGCAGCCCGGAGGCATTGCGGCCATGCTAGACTCTCGAAAGTACTAGAGTCTCGATGAAGGTATCTGGCCCGGTTGCGCCGTGAAGATTTTTACCCGCTACATACTTAGCGAAGTTGTGCAGCACGCCGCCATCGGCGTTTCTCTGTTCACCTTCGTCATTTTCATGCGGGACTTGGGACGACTGCTGGAAATTGTCGTCCGCAACAGCGCCCCATTGCCCAGCGTTGCCGAGATCTTTTTCCTTACCCTGCCCGTAGCTTTCACGATTACCATCCCCATGGGTCTGCTGGTCGGAATCCTCATCGGCCTCAGCCGGTTGGCCGCCGACAGCGAAGTCACCGCCATGCGCGCCAGCGGGCTGGGCGCCTGGATGTTTGTTCGCATCATCGCGATTTTTGCCGTGGCCACTTGGCTGCTGGCGCTGGTCAATGGCGTCTGGCTTGCCCCCATGTCCTCGGCCGCCCTGTCCAGATTGGAGAACAAGCTCAGGACCTCGCAGGCTTCTTTTGAGATTCAGCCGCGGGTCTTCTACGAAGACTTCAAGAACATGGTGCTCTACGTCGAAGATGTGCGCTCCGGGTCCAATGCCTCCGAGTGGCGCGGCGTCTTCCTGGCCGATGTCTCCGACCCTTCCGCACCCAAGATTACGCTGGCGCGCAATGGTCTCATCACCGCCGATGATCCCAACTCGCTCCATATGCACCTGGAACACGGCTCGCAACAGATTGTGCAGCCCCAGAACCCGGATCAGTATGAGGTCTCTACCTTCGCGAAAACCGACTTGCCGATTGCGATTCCTGCTCCTGATGAAGCCAAACAGGATCTGGTGCCGGTCGGCGAAATGAGCACCGCCGAACTTTGGAACCGCGGCCACCATCCGGAGCTGGATACCGGCAAGCCGCGCAATCCACAGGACACACCTGCCGTGCGGGCGCGATGGTATCTGGTCGAGTTTCACCGCCGCCTGGCCTTGCCGACTTCGTGCCTGGTACTCGCTTTGGTTGGAATTCCGCTTGGGCTGTCCTCGAAAAAAGGCGGCAAGAGCATGGGATTCGTGCTCACCATCGGGCTGGTATTTCTCTACTATTTCGCTTCGTTGACCGGTATCTCGCTGGGCCGCAGCGGCCGAATTCCGCCGGGCGTCGGCGTATGGGCCGCCAATTTCCTCTTTTTCCTTGCCGGAGTGGTGCTGCTCTATCGCGTGGAGCGGTCGGTGATCGATCTTGGTTCGCTCGGTAGCGCCTGGGACGCGATTGTTGCCGCGATTCGTGCCCGCTTCACTGCCGGAGAAGAACTGGCAACCGCCGGCCCGCGTACCAAGAACGGCAAGACTAGATCCTGCTCCGGAAGACGCCTCAGCCTACGTTATCCGCTGCTTCTGGATGAACTGATCCTGCGCGACTTCGCGATGTATCTTGGCATGATCCTGGTCTCATTCATTCTTTTGACCTTGGTCTTCACCTTCTTTGAACTGCTCGGCGACATTGTGCGCAATCGCATTCCAATGATCATGGTCGGACAGTATCTGCTCAACGTTACCCCGTCGATGATCTACGTGATGGCTCCGCTTAGCGTGCTGCTGGCGGTGTTAACCACCATCGGACTGCTGCAAAAGACCAACGAGATTACGGCGATGAAAGCCACCGGTACCAGCATCTACCGCGTGATCTTTCCGATCTTCGTGATTGCCGCTGCCCTCAGTACGGGCCTGTTTTTCTTCGACCAGCTTTATATTCCGGCAGCCAATCAGCGCCAGGAGACGCTCCGCAATCAGATCAAAGGCAAGCCCGCGCAGACCTATCTTCGTCCTGACCGAAAGTGGATCTTTGGCGAGCACAACACCATCTACTACTATGAGTTTTTTGATCCCGACCAGAACACCTTCGCCAACATCACCGCCTTCCAGTTTGATCCGCAATCCTTCGAGTTGACGGGCCGCGTCCACGCCTCGCGCGCCCGCTGGTCTGAGGAGTTGAAGAAATGGGTCTTCGAACAAGGTTGGGCGCGCACCTTCCATGGTTCGGCCGTTCAGAGCTTCCATCAATTCGACGCCGAAACCTTCCCTACCCTGATTGAACCGCCCGGTTATTTCAAGAAGGAAGTGCGCCAGAGTTCGGAGATGAACTATCAGGAATTGCGCCGCTACATCGCTGATCTGCAACAGAGCGGCTTCGATGTAGTGCGCCTGCGGGTGCAGTTGCAAAAGAAGTTTGCCTATCCGCTGATTACGCTGGTTATGGCGATCCTCGCCGTCCCCTTCTCACTCTCCGCTGGACGCAAGGGTGCCCTCACCGGCATCGCCGTAGCCCTCGGCGTGGCGATTGTTTACTTCGTCGCCGCCGGACTCTTCGAGGCCATGGGCAACGCCAGTCAACTGCCCGCCGCCATGGCTGCCTGGGCGCCCGACCTGATCTTCGGATTGCTCGGCGGATATCTCCTGCTCAAAGTCCCAACCTAGTTTTTCGATCCTGGCTACTGAGCATTCACTTCCCAACGGGCACGTGCAGCTTATCGCTCGCGAACGCAACCGGCCCAGCGTAAGACGCACGAATCGATTTTCGCACCGCGGCCGCCTGCCCTTCCACGTCTGGAGCAAGATGGCTCAGCAGCAAGCCTTTAACTCCACTCGCGCGCGCGGCTTCGCCAATTTTCCTCGGCGGCGTGTGCAGTTCATACAGTTGCGAGGGCGAGCCCGGAGGGTCAAGCACGGCACAATTGAAGATCAGCAGATCCGCGTTCTTTGCTAATTGCACCAGATTCGGCAGCGCTGACGCATCCATGTCCCCGGAGAAAACCACGACCACTCCGTTATAGGAGATCCGGTAGGCCACCGACGGACAGTCGCCGTGATGCGTTGCAATTTCTTCCACCACCAAACCATCCTCATCATCCACGATCTTCGTGCGCGCGGAATCCAGGCTGATCGCCAGATCGTGAACCACAAACGATTCGTGCGCGCCAAACGTCTTCTGATACGCAAACGCGCCGTCTTCTCCAACCAGCAAATTTACAAATCGCGAGGTCTTAGGGAAAAGTCCCGCCCCGTCCGGACCAAACACCCGGTATGTGATTGGTCCGTCACTGGTAAGTGCTCGCGCGTTGAAGAAAGCCGCTAGGTCCCCGCTGTGATCGATATGCAGATGCGTCAACAAAACCGTATCTACTTTGTCCAAGTTCAGACTTAATTCTCCGATCCGCAAGAACGCACCCGGTCCGGCATCCACCAAAATCCGCGGACTTCCTCCCACCAGCACGATGAAGCTTGACCCGGCCCTGCCGAACGCCCGTGGTCCGCCAGAGCCCAGCACCACGACTTCCAACGCTGGCTTTGCAGAAGCCGCCCGCACGCCAATCGGGAACAAAACAACCACAGCCACGGCAAGCGCCATCAGCGTTTTCATGCTTTCTTCTCCTTCGTGATGGTGGTAGATGCAATCGCTCCCGATCCGGATTGAAGGGAGATAGCCTTCTATTCAAATGAGCCATCCTGGCGCATGAGAGGTCATATCCGGCAATTCTCTACTGCGACCACCGCTGCTACAATCGCATCTATATCGCATTCGGATAGGTGACTTTCCTTGCCATTCTCCAAGCTCCGGCCCCTGTTCCCCTACATGAAGAAGTACTGGAAGGGATTTGTCGCCGGGACGGCCGCGGTCCTCTGCACCAACGGAATCATGGTCCAGGCCCCGCGCCTCGTACAGCGCATCATTGACGACCTGAACCACGGTGTCACTCATGGCAAACTGCTCACCTGGTGCTGGCTGCTGGTAGCCGTCGCCGTGGGCAAAGGAATCTTTCAGTTCCTCACCCGCTGGATCATGATCGGCATCTCGCGTGAGATTGAGTTCGACCTGCGCAACGATCTCTTCCGCCATCTCGAGGCCCTGGACTCCGGCTTCTACCAGCGCACTCGCACCGGCGATATCATGGCCCGCGCAACCAACGACTTGAATGCCGTGCGCACCCTGCTCGGACCCGCCATCATGTACTCCGCCAACACTCTGGTGTATACCACCGGTGCACTCATCTACATGACTCGGATCAGTCCCAAACTCACCCTCTGGGCCTTTCTCCCACTACCCATTGCCAGCATTCTGGTGCAGTATTTTGGCACCCGCATCCATCAGCGCTTCGAGCGCATCCAGGCCAAGTTCAGCGACATTAGCGCTCGTGCTCAGGAGAACTTTTCCGGCGCGCGACTGATCCGCGCCTACGCTCAGGAGGACTCGGAGATCGCGCTCTTCGAGACCGAAAATACCGACTACATCAACCGGGCCATGCCGCTGGCCAGGCTGATGGGAATGCTGTGGCCCACGCTTGAGCTGATGCTCGGCTTCGCCCTGGTCATCGTGCTCTGGGTCGGCGGGCAGGAGGTGCTCCGCCACCGCATATCGGTCGGAGACTTCACCGCATTCATGATGTACATGATCCAGCTCACCTGGCCAATCATCGCGCTAGGCTGGGTTATCAACATCTTTCAGCGCGGCACCGCCTCCATGGAGCGCATCGACGAGATCCTTCGCCAGAAGCCCACGATTGCCGATGACCCAACGGAAATTACCGTACCTGCCGAGACCGAGATTCACGGCGAGATCGAATTCCGCAACCTGACCTTTGCCCACGACTTTCAATCCAGACTCACTGAACCGGAGGACGGTCACATAGCGCTATCGTCGCGGGTGGAAGCCGGTTCCCCCGTCTTGCACAATGTGAGTCTGAAGATTCCCGCGGGCAGCAGCCTGGCCATCGTGGGTCCAACCGGCTCGGGCAAGTCCACCCTGGTCTCGCTGATCCCGCGCATTGCCGACGCCGCGCCTGGATCAGTGCTGATCGATGGGCGTCCGATTCGCGAGTACCCGCTGGAAACCCTGCGTCGTCAGATCGGATTCGTCCCCCAGGAAACCTTCCTGTTCAGCGCTACGATTCGCGAAAACATTGCCTTCGGGGTGGAGGATGCGACCGAAGAGCAACTCCAGCGTGCCGCCGATATCGCTCGTATTGCCCAAGACATCGAGGGCTTTCCCGAAAAGTACGAAACCATGGTCGGCGAGCGCGGCCTCACCCTCTCCGGAGGCCAGAAGCAACGGGCGGCGATCGCCCGCGCTGTCATTCGCGAGCCGCGCATTCTCATCCTCGATGACGCCTTGGCCAGCGTCGATACCCAAACCGAGGATCACATCCTTAACGGCCTGCGCGAGGTAATGAAGGGACGCACGACGATCTTCATCTCCCACCGCGTCTCCACCGTGCGCAACGCCGACCGCATCGCCGTCTTACGCCAAGGGAAGATCGTCGAATACGGCACCCACGACGAACTCCTCGCGCTTAACGGCTACTACACCGATCTGCACGACAGACAATTGTTGGAAGAAGAACTCGAGACGGCCTAGCGCCCGCTGCCGGAGCACCTTGGCCGCATATCCGTCTCTTGGTCCGCAAGCATCGCCAGATCTTCTCTTAGCGCACCAGCAACACTTCGCGAATGTTCTCTTTACCCAGGAAAAACTTGATCGAATTGTAGTCGTGGAAGAGGTTTTCCACGTGGCGGTTCTGGAAGACGCGCTGCAACTGGAAGTGCGGACCCTGCTGCAGCTCCAGGGTCTCCGCGCTCTTGATGTGGTAGCGATAGTACGGTGCTTCTGCGCCCGCATCACGGGTGTGAAAGAAGGCCAGCAAAGCCCCGTGCGGCTTCGTGATCTGGTAGATTCGCTCCACCACAGGCTTCACCAGCGGCTCCGGCAGATAATCGCAAACGTCCCAGAACAGCACGGCGTCGAACGACTCCGGTTCGTAGAGCAGATCCTCGGCCAGGAAGCGCTCCACATCGACGGTGGTACTGCCCTCTTCTGGCCCTGGGACGGCCAACCGGCTGGCGTTGGCCGCCATCAGCACGTCTTCGTTATAGGCCCGGTGGCCCAGCCCAGTGATGAAATTGATGTTGCTGCTGGAAGTCGAACCGAGGTCAAGAATCCTCTGTCCGTCGGGGCGGAGAATCGCCCGGGTGAACTGGTTGAACCCCGTTGAACGGCGCGGTATGCGGACACCGCCCTCGTCGGGCGCAGACGGTGTCTCTATGCGGCCGCCGAATAGATTGCGAAAGAATCCCACTGGAGACCTGATGAAGTTCAGAGATTTGGGACCGGCGCTCGCGTGCCGATCCTTACACTCTGATTCTACTTCTTTTCTGCCGTTGCGGACGCGCCGACAGCCGATACGCTCGGAGCCGGGGCGCTGAACGTCTTTGCTGCGGCAACCGCTTGCGTCGCCGGACGCCCCGCATCCACCTTAACTTCGGCCTTATGGATATCGATGGAGCCCTTGAAGAACGCTCCGTCTTCGATCACGATGCGCTGGGTACTGATGTCGCCGTTCAGGAGCGCGGACTTCTTCAGTTCAACCTTGTCGACTCCCGTGATGTTGCCGTCTACCTTGCCGTGGATGACCACTTCCTTGGCGTGGACATTGGCGCGCACTCGGCCATTGGGCCCAATCACCAGGTTGTAATTGCGCAGGTCGATATTGCCCTCGACTTCGCCATCCAGATAGAGATCTTCACTTCCAGACAGTTCGCCTTTTATAATGACGGACTTGCCGATATTCGCAACATCGGCGCGATAGGTATCCATTCTTGGCGTCTCCACTACACGGGGCTGGTACTGGGAAGGGGCCGGGACAACGGGTGCCGGCGGTTGGGGGGTAGGAGAAGTAAACGGCTTCTCATCTTCTCTGCGCGATTTCCACATGGGAACACTCCCGTTCATATTGCGGCCGCGAAGGTCGTGGCAGTCTTTTGCGCTATCCAAAAAGGAATAGCAGAATAATGGCTACCTTTGACTATAGCGAACCGCGAAGCCAGCGGCAACGCCCGAGGGCCAATTCGTTACCGGATTTTCTTCCCCGTCCGTCACGCAACCAGATTTCGCCTTGCTTATCCCCGTGCCCTGTTTCCTGCCGCCGTCAGCTTTCCGGCGCTCAGATCGCTGCCGCGTACGCGAGCTTGCGGATTGCTGGATTGGCCTGCAACAACACAGGCTTTTTCTGCTTCTAAGCCATTATCAGTCTGCCAACATTTCAGACTTATTGCTATGACCAACCCCACACTCCCGTACTGCACGTTACGGACTCATGGCCTTCTGCTGGCCTGCATTCTGGCTAGCGTCTTCGCCCTGGCGCCCCGCGTCGCAGCCCAGCAGATTCCACCCGGAGAGCTGGTGCGTGCGGCCATTCAGAACCAGATGAATGACAACTCCCATATCCATCTCTTCACTTGGAAGGAGCGCAAATATCGCGGAAACAACACTCAGGTCGAGTACTTGGTGGACACTCCCAAAGGCACCGTGAGCCGCGTCATGCTCATCGATGACAAGCCTCTCAGCCCGGCGCAGCAGCGCGAAGAGCAGGAACGTATCCGCAAAATGCTTGATCCCGCACAGATGCGGCGCAAACTAAAGGACCAGCGGGAGGACGACGAGCGTACCCGCGAGATGCTCTCGACCATCCCCGACGCATTCGATTTCACGTATCTTGGCAGCACTTCGGCTCCCAACGGCCATAAACTCGAACGAATCAAATTCGTCCCCCGGCCCGGCTTCAATCCGCCTAGCCGCGAATCTGTGGTCTTCACCGGAATGCAGGGCGAAATGCTGGTGGACGAAACCGCTTGCCGCCTGGCAAAAATCGACGGCACTCTCTTCAAGGAGGTGAACTTCGGCTGGGGAATACTTGGCAAGCTCTACAAAGGCGGGCGCTTCTTCGTCGAGCAGGCCGAGGTCGCACCTTCACATTGGGACACCACCAAAATGATCCTGCACTTCGACGGCAAAGCTTTGTTCATCAAGTCCATTCACATCGATGAAAACGAGACCTCGTGGGACTTCCAGCCGGTACCGGCCATGTCGGTCGAGCAGGCGTTGGACTTCCTGAATCGCGGCGGCCAACCGCAAAACGCGCGGCTCAGCCAATCACCAGCCACTAGCTCCGGATGGTTTCTTTCCGCACCGTAAGCCGCTCGATCAACTCTTCCTTGACCGCGTAGCCTCGCCCCACCGCATCGCTCACCGCGATCGTCCCCCGGGCGGAGACCGTTACTTCCGGCTCGATAATATCTTCGTGCCAGTAGCGCGCCGAGGCCGAAACGTCTCCCGGTAATGAGAAGCCCAGCAGCCCGGAGAGCGCTAGGTTATGCGCGCGCCCGATCCCGCTCTCCAGCATTCCCCCGCACCACACCGGAATCTCCGCTGCCAGCGCCACGTCGTGCACTCGAATTGCCTCGGTAAATCCTCCCACCCGTCCCAGTTTCACGTTAAGAATGCGGCAGGCCTTCAATTCAATGGCCGCCAGCGCGTGACGCGCATTCAGAATCGATTCATCCAGGCAAAGGCTGGTCGCCAGTTCATGCTGCAGCAGCGCGTGCAGATAGATTTCATCGCTCCACAGCGGCTGTTCGATCATCAGCAACCGGAATTGGTCGAACTGTTTGAGATGTTTCGCATGGTCCAGGGTGTACGAACCGTTGGCATCGCAGGAAAGCAGAATCTCAGGCCAGTGTGCGCGAACCTTTTCCAGCACCTCAAGATCCCACCCCGGCTTTACCTTCAGCTTGATGCGCTGATACCCTGCCGCAACTTCAGCCGCAACCTTATCCAGCAATCGCTCGTGCGAGTCCTGTATCCCGATCGAAACTCCCGCCGCCAGTTCCCTGCGCGTTCCTCCCACCAGCTTCCAGAGAGGAAGCTGCTTCACCTGTGCCTCGGCATCCCAAACCGCGTTCTCCAATGCGGCCTTGGCCATGCGATGCCCGCGCACCGCAGGCATGCGGAACGCCGCCTCGCGACCACTCTCCAGTTCCCTGCCCGCAAACGCCGGAGCCAGATATTCGCGCAGAACGTACCACGCGGTATCTGTTGACTCTTCGCAATAAAATGGATGCTCGCCCGCCGTGCACTCTCCCCATCCATCCACGCCCTCGCAGTGAACGGTGACCAGCAGAATACGGCGCTCTGTGGTGCGCCCAAAGCTGGTCTCAAAGTAGTGAACCAGCGGCATGCGGATTTCGCGCAGAGTAATCGCTTCGATTCTCATTCTGCGTGCACCGTATCAGAGCCATCACCGACTGCGCAACTAAAGATCCATCAGGTGAGGTGCCTCACGCCGCCTCTGCACCTATTTCAAGCTCTTCCCTGTTCCATCGCGCCAAGGTCGCCGCCGCCTCGTAGGTACTCTGCAAAAATTCCAGAAGCATTCCCTCGGGCGAATCCGCCTTGCGCACCTCGTCGTACAGCAAGATGAACTCCTTCAACTCCGGATGATAGAACGCGGCCTCCGGACGCACCTTCTGCCCTTCAAGTCCATCCGGTGCAGGTGCGGCATAACAGTAAAACGCAGGCCCGTCCACGGCCGCTCCCCCTGGCCACCAGCCCGCGCTAATAACCTCGTGGGAGTAAGCTTCGCGCGTGATCGGATCGGCACCGGGCCGCTCCGGAGCACGCCGTCCTGAAAATCGGGTAACCGCCAGGTCAAAGCTTCCCCAGAAAAATTGCACCGGGCTATTCTTCCCCAGGAAGTGGGCGCGAAACTGCTTGAACACTGCGTCGCAGGAGACCAGGATGCGCCAGAAGCGATGCGCCGCATCCCTGTCGTAAGCACGATACAAGTGGTCTTCGGCAAATGGGATCGGGTTCGCAACCTCCATCGGTTTGCCATAGATCGAGAGTTCAATTCCCATCGAACGCAACGCCGACATAAACTCTGCGTAGAATTCGGCAACTGTGCGCGGTATCAGTGGCAGCTTCCGGCGCACGCCATCGGACCGGTCGATCAGCAGTTCATGGGTGATGAAGTCAAACTCGATTTCAAAAACAAAATCTCCGTAGGGGATGGGCGACGTGGTCAATCCGCGAGCATTGACGTACAGTGGCACGTTCCACCAGTGGTTCGTGTTCGGCGTAAGTTCGAGGCGAACCTTGCCCACAATCTGCGTCCACATGTGAAGGTTGTGGTAGGTCTCAGGCCAAGCTTCGAGCGGCAGGGCGGGCCAAGCTTCAGAACGAGAGAGCGTATGCGAAACTTCTCCCTTTGCATTCATCTTTCTTTCCATGTTCGTATCCATTTGGTGGCGCTCCAGTCGGCGGTTGTGAGTCTGCTCATCGATTGTCAGATGCTTTTCTGGAGCACCATAAGCGTCTGATCGTCAAATACCGGCGCGCATCCCAAGTACGTTTCCAGATCGCGAATGCAGTTCGCTACCACTTCGCCTGGAGCGAGCCCGGCGCACTTCCTCACCATCTCCGCGATGCGCTCATAGCCGTACTCTTCTTCCTCCTTCCGAGCCTCCGAAACCCCGTCGCTGAATAGAACCAGCGAACTCCCCTTCGAGAGTTCGAAGCCCGAAGTCGTGAACTTCTGCTCGCTGAACAATCCGATCGGCAAACCGTGCGAGTCCACGCGATAGACTTCCTCCGCGGTCACCACCAGCGCGGGCACGTGTCCGGCGCTGCACAATTCCAGCGCTCCTCCCGACTTGGCCCGGCCGCAGATCAGGGTTGCGAACTGGGTCGGCAAAGTGCTTCCCGTGAACACGCAGTTGGCCCGCTCCATCAACTCTGCAAGCGGCAATCCCAGGGGAATCAGCGCCCGGAAGATCGCGCTCAGGTTTGACATCAGCATCGACGCTGCGACCCCCTTGCCCGCCACGTCGCCCACCATGACGTACAACTGCTCGTCCGGACCAATCACCAGGTCGCAGTAATCTCCACTCACCACGCCTAGAGGTTTATAGTGATACGCAACCTGCCAGCCGTCACAGCGAAAGTCGCGCTTGGGCAACAGCCGCAACTGTATCTGCGCCGCCAGTTCAAGATCTCTCTGCAACGCATCCTGCTCCTTGGGCCCCAGGTGGTCGAGGCAGAATCGCACTAACGGATTTGCCAGCACACGCTCTTCCTCCACCGGTTCATGGCACACTTCACAGATACCGTATGTGCCCCCCTCCAATCGATCCAGCGCGGCGTCCACCTCATGAAGCAGACGCATATACTGCTCTCCTTCCGCCATTGCCGCGGCTTCTTCGAGAACCTCCCTGCGATGCTCCAGTTGATGACGAAGCGCGAGGTGCAGCGGATCATGCACGTGCGGAAATTGCCCAAGTGAGTCTCTGGCAGCCATCAGTCTCCTCCGTATCCCACTCCAGATGCCGGAACGCAGATCACAGACTCTGCAATTCCACGAGTTCCCTCCGGACTGTTTCAGGGCTAGAATAGCTGGTCGAGGGTGTGCCCACCATTGCCACTGGAAATTGTACAAGCCGGTGATCCCGTACTAAGGCAAATCGCGCGGCCCCTTCGCGCCGACGAGATTCGCAGTGCGGAAATTCAGCAGACGATTGCCAATATGCTCGAAACCCTCCGCCTTGCTCCTGGCGTGGGCCTGGCCGCTCCGCAGATCGGACTCGGCGTGCAGCTTGCAATCATCGAGGATCGCGAGCAGTACCAGAGTTCCTGGAGTGCCGAACAGTTACAGACGCGTGGACGCGTGCCGGTAGACTTTCATGTGCTCATCAATCCTGAATTGGAAATTGAAGCTGGCGCACGACTCGAATTCTTCGAGGGCTGCCTCAGCGTCGCCGGATACACCGCAGAGGTGCCCCGTTTCAGCCGCGTGCGCGTGCGCTATCTCGATGAACACGGCGAACCACAACTTGTCCACGCCGATAGCTGGTACGCCCGCATCCTTCAACACGAGATCGATCACCTGAACGGTATGCTCTACATCGACCGCATGAACTTGCGCACCTTCATGTCGATAAAAAACTACCTGGATCGCTGGCGCAACGCTGAGGACGAAGCCCACCGCATCTTCAGCCGATGAATAACTATGTGGCCCACATCAGCCTTCGTTGGACGAATGTAGGAAGACAGGAAAGCGTCACGATGGCAGCGCGCTACCAGGCCGCTTCGCTCCAGCGCCCCAGTAGAAAGCGTCCGCCGCCGTCGGCATCGCGCTCGTAACCCACCACGCTGAGTCCTTCCGCGAAGTGCTTTTGCAGCAGATCGCGGGTGCGCCGCTGCACCTCGGCAGCACGCGTGCGCGTCTCTGCTTGCGCCTTCCACGCGTAAATTTCAGCCGGAATCTCAACCCGCTCCGCGACCTCTGTTTTCGGACGCTCCCCGCTCTTCAGCGTCTCCTCCACACGCGTCGAGTGCAACCACCACTCAGCCACCAGCCGGTCGCTCGGCAGTCCGCCCTGCAGCGGAGAAGAAGTAATTCCATACTGATTCACCACGTAGCGCCTCACCACCGCGCCCAGCTTCTCCAAATTGAAAAACGCGTTCTTGATCTCCAGCGGATCGAACGTCCACTCAATCAGGTCGTAGCCTTCGCTCATCGCAAGCTCGCGCTGCAATAACTTCATCTCCCGCCCCAAGCCTGTATTTCGATGCGTCTCTTTCACCGCCAGCATGTGCGAGTGAATGTAGGCGTGCCGGTCGCGCACTCCCGGCAATCCAAAGGCGAACGCGACCAGCGTCGCACCTTCGTAGGCGCCGAGCACGTGCCCGCCGATCTTTTCTCCCACCACAAACAGCCGCGCCGGAATCAGTTCGATGTCCTCGAATCCCCACACTTCCTTCTGCAGCGCCACCACCTGCCGGAACTCGCCCACCGTGTGACAGGTGCGCATCGTCACGCCGCCCCAGCTCTTTTCTGTGTGTGCAGCCAAGCCTTCGCCTCCAAAAAACCAAAGTTAAGCCCGCTAGCGAGCATACGTTTTAGTCAGCGCCCGTAGTCGTGACGTCATCTCCGGACGCAGTTGCTCGCGCTCGTAGCGCCACTTCCAGTTGCCATCCATTCGTCCGGGCAAGTTCATGCGCGCCGAACTGCCGAGTCCCAATATGTCCTGCATCGGAATCAGCACGGTGTCGGCGACCGAGGCCATCAACGCACGAATCATCGCCCACTGGATCTCTTCGCCGCGCAAATTCAGATACGAACCCGCAAACTCCCGCTCGCGCCGCAGATCCTCTTCGCTGCGCGTCGAGTCGGCGATTCCGCTGGTCCACCAGCCCAGGGTCGTGTCGTTGTCGTGTCCCCCGGTGTAGGCCACCAGGTTGCGCTCATAGTTGTGCGGCCGGAAGCTCGGCCCCTGCGGATCGGTTCCAAAGGCAAACTGTAGAATCGCCATCCCCGGAAAATCGAAGCGCTTGCGAATCGCCTCGACCTCCGGCGTAATGTTGCCAAGATTTTCCGCCACGATGGGCAGTTCGCCAAACTCCCGCTCCAGGGCTTCGAACAACTCTGCTCCCGGTCCCTTTACCCAGGTGCCGTTCACCGCCGTGGTCTCGCCCGCCGGTATTTCGAAGTACGCCTCAAAGCCGCGAAAGTGGTCGATCCGCACCATATCGAAGAGCTGCCTGACGCCGCGCACCCGCGCCAGCCACCAGCGGTAGCCATCGGCCCGCAACCGCTCCCAACGATAAATGGGATTGCCCCACAATTGCCCGGTCGCACTGAAGTAGTCCGGCGGAACTCCTGCAACTTTCACGGGATGGCCACGCTCGTCCAGCCAGAACAGTTGCGGCGCCGTCCACACATCCGAGCTGTCGTGCGCCACATAGATCGGAAGGTCGCCCATGATGCGGATGCCGCGCCGCGCGCAACCCGCGCGAACCTCGCTCCATTGCCGGAAGAACTCAAACTGCCAGAACTTGTAGGCCGCAATCTCCGCGGCCAGCCGGTCGCTCCACCGTGCCAGCGCCACCGGGTGACGCGCCGCCAACTCAGGCTCCCACCCGGTCCACGCGATGCCGCCATGCGCATCCTTGGCCGCCATGAACAGCGCATAGTCCCCGAGCCATGCTGCCTGCTGCGCGCAAAACTCTTCATACTCCGCCTTGCTGCTGCCAGTGAGCGTCGCAATAAAGCGCGCGGCCGCCCGCCGCAGCAACGTAAAGCGAAACTGGATGACCGTACCGTAATCGATCGACGATGTGGATAGATCGGGCACAGCGGACAGATCGTCGCGGCTCAACCATCCTTGCTCCGCCAGCCGGTCCAAACTGATCAGCAGCGGATTCCCGGCAAACGCTGAAAAGCACTGGTAGGGAGAATCCGCATATCCCGTGGGATTGAGCGGGAGCACCTGCCATATCTTCTGTCCCGCCTCGGCCAGAAACTCAATGAAGGCAAACGCTTCCGGCCCCAGGTCTCCCGCGCCATACGGCCCCGGCAGCGAGGTGGGATGCAGAAGCACCCCCGAACTGCGTTGAAATCTCATCGGTTAGCACACTATATGCAACTGGTTTCAGCACGCAACATTTATGGTATAGCAGGTTCGCCCGTGGTCGACTTTGCGGTTGACTTTCTACGGCGGCGTTTCCCATACCTCAACCTATTACTCATTCCCCTTGGCGTCCTGCCAATGCCGCTCCATCTCTTCCAGCGAGACCTCGCCCAACTCCTTGCCGGCATCGCGCATGCGCCGCTCCACATGCCCAAAGCGCCGCCGGAACTTCCGGTTCGTATGCCGCAGAGCCGATTCCGGATCAACCTTTAGATAGCGCGCCAGGTTTACCACCGTAAACAGCAGATCGCCCACCTCGTCCTGCAGCCGTCCCTGTAGCTCTGGCGGCACTACCGCCGTGCCCACCGCGCCTCGTGCTACGGGCTGTGGCCCCGGCGCCGGAATGCGTTCGACCTCGCACCGCAACTCCTCGGCCTCCTCGTGAAGCTTATCGAAGAGCCCGTCGACCGAGGGCCAGTCGAAGCCCACGTGTGCGGCTTTCTTCGAGAGCTTCAGCCCTTCCAGCAAGGCTGGCATCGCGCTTGAAACCGACTTCAGCAGCGGCTCCGGTCCCCCATCTTCGGCCTTCTCCAGCGCGCTCTTCTGCGCGCGCTCCTGGGTCTTGATAGCTTCCCAGTTCTTCAGCACCTCGCTTGAGGTCTCCGCCTCCACGTCACCAAACACATGAGGATGCCGGCGCACTAGCTTGTCGCTCAGGGTCTCGAGAACATTGTCGATGGAAAAATGCCCCTCTTCGCCCGCCATCTCCGCGTAGAACAATACTTGCAGCAACAGGTCGCCGAGCTCGCCCGGCAGTTCCTCCCAGTCGCGATTTTCAATCGCCTCCAGGACCTCGTAGGTCTCCTCGACCGTATATTTCTTGATGCTGTCAAAGGTCTGTTCGCGATCCCAGGGGCACCCACCCGGGGCACGCAAGCGATGCATGATCTCCACCGCACGTTCAAAGCGCTGGCCAGTTGTCATGCGTAACAGTTTCAACGCCCCTGATGCCTGATGGCAAGTCGGCGCCATGGCCCTGCCGGAGTTTCTCCCGCCCGGCTGAACTCATTCCTTTCCGGATGCATCCAATTTGTTTATATGCAAAGCCTTCCCGGACGCGGCCCACTGCCCGAGCGCATTGACATCACCATCCTTGGGGGTGGAGTCAATGGCGTGGCTCTAGCCCGGAAGTGTGCGCAAGCCCGCCGATCCGTGCTTCTGGTGGAGCGCGACGATTTCGCCTCAGGTGTCACCAGTCGCAGTACTCGAATTGTTCACGGCGGCCTGCACTACCTTGAGCAAGGCAAACTCGGTATGTTGCGTGAGTCCCTGCAGGGACGTGCGGCTCTGCTTCGCGAGCAACCTCATCTTGTGCAATCTCTGGATTTCGTCTTTGCTGCCAGCCCCAGCTCCCGCTACTCAGCCCGGGAAATTCGCGCTGCCCTATGGCTCTACCGCAAACTCGGCGGATTTCCTCCTGCCACGCCTCGCCCCGAGATCGGTGCTCTGCGCCGCTCGCTCGACTCCGCTCGGCGCTGGGCGCTGTATCCGTATCAAGACGCGCAATGCGAGTTTCCCGAGCGTCTGGTAGCCGATTGGCTGCGCGATGCCTGTGCCGCCGGAGCCATCGCGCGCAATCATCTTGCCGTGCTCGCCATCCACACCGCCGAGGGCCGCATTCAAGGCGTACGCCTGCGCGACTCCGTGACCGGGCAGGAAAGTTACGTACAAAGCGAGTGGATCATCAACGCAACCGGTCCCTGGGTCGATCTCGTGCGGGACCTCACGGGTCTCAACGCCCGCTCGCCCCTAGCCACCAGCGTACGCGAGTCGCATATCATGCTCCGCCGCTGGCAAGGCGCTCCCACCATCGGTCTTCACGCCAGCACCACCAAGGGTCGCCCCATTTCGATCGCTCCCTGGAATGGCATGTTGCAGGTCGGCACCACGGAAGCCAGTCATCGCGGCGATCCATCGCTAGTCGCACCCAGCGCGGAAGAAATTGGATACCTATTGTCCTCCACGAACGCCCTATTTCCGCAAGCAGGGCTCACTCTCGGCGACATCGCCTTCAGTTATGCCGGAGTGCGTCCCATCCCCTACCATCCCGGCCGGCGCCTGCTCCGCATCATTTCCACGGACAGCGGCCATGTTCTGCACAATCACGCCGATGAAGGCGCACTCGGCCTTCTCTCCATCTTCGGGGCCACCCTGACCACGGCCAACTCGCTCGCTCATAAGACGGCGAGTACCATGGGCCTTCATCCGCTGGACGGCGAACCCGCGCCACAGAACGCCTGCGGGGAGTCCAGCGAAGTGCAAAATACCTTGGAGCGATGGGCTAGCGCGGTTCATGCCTCCACCGGAATTCCGCAGGAGAGCACGGAAGCCATCGCCCGCTGGCATGGCCGTCACGCCATGTGCATCGTGCATAATGCCATGCGCGATCCCGTTCTGCGCATGCCTATCGTGGATGGTCGTCCTCAACTCGTAGCACAGGCCCTCGAGGCCGTCACCTATGAGCACGCCCTCACTCTCGCCGATATTCTTCTACGCCGCGTCCCCATGGCGCTCGATCAGAATTGGAGCGAGGACAGCACCATTCAGGCGGCAACACGCATCGCTCCCGCGCTGAACTGGAGCGAGCGCCGCATGAAAGAAGAAATTCAAGCCTTCGAAGAAGAACGCAGCCGATTCCTGCACAAGCCCGGAAATCTCAAACCGAACGGCGTCGCAGCGTAGTTGCGGACTAAGCCTATGGCTTCGAGGTATCGCTCAATGGTTGCGAGCAGTCGAATATGGCTCTAATCTTTACCCTGACTGGCTGGCCGTCCTTTGTTGCTGGTTGAAATCTGATTTTCTTAATCGCGGTTGCCGCTACCTTCACCTTCTCCAGATTCAGGCCCTTTGGATATTCTGTCTCAACGGCATTCTGCGCAGCACTCGACATCGCGCAAATCGCCAGGACCGACAGAGCTAGATTCTTCATTATGGGCACTCTGCACTTCTTTGTGGAAAATGACGATTGAGAAGCAATTTCACGAGCGCCCGCTCGCCAGCAGCACCGGATCGTCCCCGATCATCCCGTCCACTCCGGCGTCGGTCAGTCGGCGCATGGCTGACCCATGATTCACCGTCCACACCAGCACTTTCATCCCCTCCGCATGGAATTGACGTACTCGTGCCGCAGTCACTAGGCGCGCGCTCGGCTTTACAAATTGAATGGGCAGATCGCTCCACACCTTCGCCCGCGGCATCCGGTCGAAGATGTAGGCCAGCGGCAATGAAGGATCAATGCGATGAAGGTCCAGCAGAACTGGCCGCCGGAAAGATGAGATGACAAATCCCCGCGCCGGACGATAGCGCCGCACCAACCCGGCGATCTGCGCTTCCAGTCCGCGCACTTTCAGCTCGATATCCATCCAGCCAACGTGCGCGTAGCGCGCCAGCACCTCTTCCAGTTGGCAGAGTTCGATCACCCGCCGGCGCCGCAACCGCCCTGCCATCAAGCACCGTTCGCGGAGACTGCCGAAGCCGTGCCGCGAGATGAAATGGCCGTGCACCCGGGCGTCGTGCCAAATCACCGGAACCGCATCTGAGGTCCGCCGCACGTCCAGTTCAAAGCCATCGCAACCGCTTTCAATTGCATGATCGAACGCGGCAAACGTGTTCTCCATAATTTTGCCGCGACAGCCCCGGTGCCCCAGCAGTAACATTCGCGTTTAGCCTATCCTCGAATCCAAATCCTGCAAGTCCAGTCTATTCAGTCACGTTAATCCAAATCAAAATCGCGCAAGAACGGCTTCGACGGATCGGGCGCTTCCTTGGCCCGCTTCACCGCCTCGGCGAATCTCTTCTCCATCAGGTCGGCCTTGTTTTTTTCGGCTTCTACCGACTGGCGGAAGATGGATTCCTTTCGCACATCCTGCTCGCGCATGGCGCGGGCTGCCGCTTCCATATCGGCAAATGTTTTAGGCACCGGCTTCGCCTTATGGGCGATGACCGCGCGGGTTACCGGGTCCACCCGCAGCGTTGCCTCGCAGCATGGACACATCAGTTCGAAACCAACTTCGGGCGCGGAATTCTTCTGCTTCTTTGACATAGCGCATCCATGGTAGCACCAGTTACACCCGGCAACGAGAGCCGCCGGACCCAAGTCTTCGTTCTGTGAGGAAAAGCCCGGTCGCGCTAGCGCTCAAAGCCGGATAATCTGGTGTCCCGGACACTGCGGAGCTGCCGCCTTCTTCAACTCCGCAATCAGCTCCGGTCCGTACTGCGCCAGAAAGTAGATGCCCGGCAGTACGCGTTCCTGCAGTTCTTTGTGCGGAAACAGCTCGGTCACCACCCGATGCGCGTCTTTGGTCAGCGCCTCGTTGCGCCGCAACTCCGCCCGGGCCGCCTTGCTGCCGACCTTGGAGAGCTGATACAGCATCTTGCGTTCGCTCCGGGCGGCGGAATCCACCAGTGTCGGGTCCAACTTCCGCAGCTCTTCCCGCAATCCCTCCAGATGGCTTTGCAGCGACTCCTTTGCCTCGTGCAAAGCTTTTTGCAGCCCCGGCGCCAATACTCGCGAGGCGAGCAGTTCGCAAACGCGTTCGCTGCCGTGGAACAAATCGCTGAAGCTCAGCCGGTAGCGCGCCAGCAGATCGCTCATCGCCGGGCTGATGATGGTTGCCGAAAGCCGCGGCATTACCGGAGTGGTGCGCCCCAGCAGCTTTTCATACACCACTCCTGCCTGCGCAAAATACGCCAACTCTGCCGGTCCGCCAAAGTACACCGCCGTCGGAAACAGATAGTCCTGCACCACGGGCCGCAACAGTACGTTGGCGCTGAACTGCTCCGGATGCGCGCCAATCCTCCCCAACACTTCGCTCCGCGATATCCGTTGCGCCCCCAACATAAAGCCATCGCCCGCCAGATGCAACACCGTGCGCCGGTTGTTCTCCAGCGAGAACAGCAAGGTCGACTCCGGCGTCACCCGCACCTGCTCGTGATACCCCACCTTGTGCAGAGCCGTGCCACGCTCCAGCAGAGCTTGGTCGAGTTCTTCCGCGCGTTCTGCCGCCGCCGTAAACAGTGGCTGCGCAATCGTATGCAGTTCGTCGTCCAGCGGATCGACCAGTACCATCCCGGTGCCGGCCAGTATCCGGGTAAAGAGTCGTGCAAATGCCGAGCCATAGGTCTCGCCTACGCGATAGCTCTCGCGTAGTGCTTCGCTCACCCACCCTGGCCCCAGCACTGCCGTCGCCTGCTCCACGATCGCTTCGATCCGCGCATCCAGCGCAATCGAACCCACCGGAGCTTCCGTCCCATTCGGACCTGCTGCCGTCAGCTTCTCCAACTCGCACCCGTTCGGAATGGTCACACTGGCGATCTCTGCCAGATCATGGTCTTCGGTGGCAAGCCAGAACACAGGAACTGCCGCAATCCCCTGCGCCGAGAGTTCCTCGGCCATCTGCAGAGCTGAAACCGCCTTCAGTACGGAGTAAAGTGGTCCGCCCAATACTCCTACCTGTTGTCCGCTGATGCAGACAACCGCGCCTTGACGAAACTTCTCGATCGAGGCCAGTGCGGCGGCCGACGCGCCCCATCGGCGGTTCTGCTTCTCCAGCACGTCCGCAACTCGAGCCCGCCGCTCCGCGGGAAACTCCAATCGCCGCGCATACTCCAGCACCGCCTGCGCGTGTGGCCGGTGGGCGTAGAAGCGTTCCACCTTCTCGTACTGAAACACGAAATCCAGGAACAGCCGTGAGCTGTGCGGAATCGCCGTGAACGGCATACATTCGGTCTTCACTGATCCAGCTCCATACACAACTCAAGCATGTAGGCCCTTCCCTTTGCAGGATGTCGGCAATCTTGGTGAATTGGATGTTACCGGAAGCCGCACGATGCACCAGCATCCATTGGCATTCATCCCGGTCTTTGATTGTACCGGAATATGAATGTCTCAAGTTTCAAAGGCCGCGATGCAATCCAGCTTGCCTCTCGAACCCTGCACGCGCTTTCCACGTCTAATGCACATGACACTTCTGCTTGCGCCCTTCGTTCATTCGCTCTGGATCGTCGTGCGCCGCTTTGGTGCCATCGCCTTCTTTCCTCTCGGCCTGGTTGATATGTCCGTAATTCCTGCACCGGGCAGCTTCGATGCTCTGCTCATCGTCTTCACCGCCGCACACAAAGATCTCTGGTGGTACTACGCCCTGATGGCGACTGCCGGTTCGGTCTTCGGCGCTTGGCCGAGCTTTCAGCTAGGCCGCCGGGGTGGCGAGGAAGCGCTCGAAAGAAGGCTCGGCGCAAGCCGTTCCAAGAAAGTTTTTGCCGCCTTCCAGCGCTGGGGTTTCTGGTCGATGTTCGTGGGCGCCGTGGCTCCCCCTCCCACGCCCGCTTCCGCCTTTGTCTTAGCTGCCGGTGCCTTACAATATCCATGGCACCGCTTCCTTCTGGCGTGGACCTTTGGACGTCTCGTCCGTTTCGGCCTCGTCGCCTGGATCACGGAACGTTACGGACACAACATCTTTCATTGGCTCCGCGGCTACTACCAGCCTGCGCTCTGGACCGTCGCCGCCCTTGGCGTGATATCAGGAGCCGTCGCGCTCTGGTTCTATATCCGCGAACGTCGCCGTCGCACCACCGAAGTTTCCAATCAGCCGCAGCGCCGGGCAGCATAGTCCCTGTTACAGCCATCTCATCACCTAGTTCAATTTTCCTTGTAAGGAGTAACCCGCAATGAAGAAGCAACATCGCGCCCTCAGTATCCTGCTCATCCTCGCCCTCATCACTTTGCCAGGCATCGCGTACGCCCAGACCCAGGGCGACCAGGCCAAGAGTTCCATGCAGAGCGCCGGCACCGCCACCAAGGACGCCGCTAAGAGTGTCGGCTCCGCCACCGTGAGCGGCACCAAAGCCGTCAGCGACAAAGTCACCGGCAAGATTGACATCAACAGCGCCAGCAAGGCGGACCTCATGAAACTCGATGGCGTGGGCGACGCCATCTCCACCAAGATCATCGCCGGACGCCCCTATCACACCAAGCGTGACCTGCTCACCCGCAAGATTGTCAACCAGCCTACCTATAACAAGATCAGTGACAAGATTATCGCGCACGCCGGCAATTCCAGTACCACCGCTGCGAAATAGCAATCCTGCGCTCAGGTGCCCCGCCGTCAGACAAGTAGGGCACCTGTCTTGCTTCAACTCTTGAACCTCGAAGCTCGGCCTGCTGATATCATGAAGTTCGTATGAGCCTTACCCACGAACAAGCTCTCGATATGTTCCGCTCCGATGATCTGATCGGTATCGGCATGGAAGCCGATGCCATCCGCCGCAAGCTTCATCCCGACGGCATTGTCAGCTACATCATCGATCGCAATATCAATTACACAAACATCTGCACCGAGTACTGCTCCTTCTGCGCCTTCTATGCGCCAGTCAAAGGTCCGGGCCGCGAAAAAGGCTACCTCCTCGACTTCGAAACCATTTACGACAAGATCGCCGAAACCGTCGAAATGGGCGGGACTGGTGTGCTCATGCAGGGCGGCATCAATCCTGATCTCAAAATCGACTGGTTCGAGTCTCTCTTCCGCGGCATCAAGCAGCGCTTCCCGCAGGTGCATCTGCACTGCCTCTCGGCCAGCGAAATCATTGGCATCGCCGAGTTCAGCAACCTCACGCTGGAAGAAACCATTCGCCGCCTCATGGATGCCGGACTGCAATCGATCCCCGGCGGCGGCGCGGAAATTCTCGACGACGAGGTCCGCTCCAAGGTCGCTCGCCTCAAGTGCACCGCCCAGGACTGGCTCGACGTTCACCGCACCGCCCACAAACTTGGCATGAAGACCACCGCCACCATGATGTTCGGCGTGGGCGAAACCGAGGCGCATCGCGTCAACCACTTTCAGCGCGTCTACGACCTGCAGGAAGAGACCGGCGGATTCACCGCCTTCATTCCCTGGACCTTCCAGCCGAAACACACCGCACTTGGTGGCCGTGGCTGGCCTGAGTCCACCGCGGTCGAATACCTCAAGACCCTGGCGATCTCGCGCATCTTCCTCTCCAACTTTCCCAACGTGCAGGCAAGCTGGGTCACCCAGGGGTTGAAGGTTTGCCAGATGGGCTTGCGCTTCGGCGGCAACGATGTCGGTTCGGTCATGCTGGAAGAGAACGTGGTCAAGGCTGCGGGCACCACCAACTGCACCACCGAAGAAGAACTGCGCCGGATCATCCGCGACGCCGGTTTCCGCCCCGTCCAGCGCGATACTCTCTATCGCACTTTCTTCCTCAACTAGCACGAAAAAAATCAGCGCGCCAACTCAGCCAAGTTGGCGCGCTTCCATTCTTCACGTACTTCATAGCCGCCCTCTTTACGGCCCAGCGCCTGCGCTACCCCAGCTTGTAGTCCAGGCGAAGGTGAATCATTCCATCTCCGGTCTGCAACAGGCACTCCACAACGGAGCCGTTGATCAGCGGCCGCACTCTGTAATCAAGTCCGCGAATCACCGTCGGGACCGAGATCACAGACATCTCTCCCGCCTTGCCTGTCTTGCCCTTGAAATTTCCACTCACCATATTGCAGACTTCGCCCAGCGCGTCCCACACTTCGGCCCGCGCCTCTTTCTCATCCACGCCTAGCATTCCGCACGCCAGTCCACACGCCGTCCGCTCATCGCAACGGATCGCAAAAACTCCATTGAGCGCACCGGCCATTCCAATGACGGCCGTAAACTCTCCGGCGTGGTATGGCGAAGTGACAGCGCATCGCTCTAGCGGCATACCAATCATCATCTCGAAGACTTCCTGTGCGCTCGTGCACAGGAACTCTTCCCAATTGCTAGTATCGATCGATCCCGCATCTGCCAATGTGGCAATCTTATGCATTGGTGCTCCCGGCCAGCTTCTCCCTCAAGCCTTCTAACGGCAGAATCTCCCCAACACTTGAATTGACCACACCCGTACCGCCGCGAACCGCACGTCCTGTGCGGCTACTAGTCAGCGTGCCGCAATCGATTTCGGAATAGGCGGGCTGCCAATGCAAGCGCTGCTGTTGGCTTACTCGCGACCGCAGCAGCTTACTCCTGAGCGCCCTTTGCCTTCAGCTTTTCCGCTTGTTGATTTGCGGCTTCCGCTTCCGCCGTCATGCCCTTCGCAGTGTAGGCTTCGGCAAGAGAGCGCTCGGAAGCCTCATCGTCGCCGCTGACTTCGATCTCCTTGCGAAAGGCGGCAATCGCTCCGTCATAATCCTTCCGCCGCATCAGGCAAGCCCCCTGCCGGGCGTGGACCTCGGCGAGTTGCGGATTCAGATGCTCGGCTTCGGCATATTCGCTTTGCGCGCCTGCACAGTCGCCACCGTTAAACGCCACCACTCCTAAGCCAAGATGGGCTTCGGCGCTCTGTGGATTCATCGTAAGCAGTTGCGCAAAGCTCTGCCGCGCATCGGCAAAATGATGTTCCTCCAGTCGCACCCCACCCAGTTGGTAGAGTATCGCCTCGTCCGTGGGGTGCATCTCCAGCGCCTTTTGCAACTCGCGCTCGGCCGACGCATAGTCCTTCTTCTCCCAGTACACCCGCCCCAGTTCATAATGGATAGCGCCTGCCGAATCCGGACGAAGCTTCAGCGCCGCCTCGTACAACGGAATCGCCGCGTCGCTCTTTCCATCTTCGATCTGCTCGCTGGCGCGCATCAGGTAATAGGGATAGGCGCGGCTGCGCTGCAAGGTAAACATTCCTGCGTACAACGCCGCGGCCACTACCATCAGCACCCCGAGGCGAGGTATCGGGCGGTCGCCCGGTGCAACCTTCGCAATCAGTGCTCCCAGCACGAGCCCGCACAGCAGCCCTCCGGCGTGGCAGGCGTTGTCGGTGCTGCCGCTGATGAGGCCAAAGACCACGTTGTATCCCACAAACGCAATCAGGCTCCGCATCGTGCTCTGGGACATTTCGCCGGAGGCGAACTCGCCCAGTTTCAGCGATGCGATCACCGCTCCGGCGATGCCGAAGATGGCCCCGGATGCACCCGCGCTGAGCGTGGGTGCGCGATGCCACCACACGCTGCAGAGACTCCCCGAGACTCCACACAGAACATAGACACATGCGAATGTAAAGCGTCCATACAGCCGCTCCGCCATCCCACCGAGCATCCACAGGCACCACATGTTAAACGCAATGTGAATGATGCCGATGTGCACGAAACAGGAGGTGAGAAGCCTCCACCACTGCCCCGTCAGTGTGTAAGGCCCGTAGTTTGCGCCCCACGCCAGCAGGCTCGCGCCGGAAGGACTCCACGGCGAAGCCCCGGAGAGCAGCATCCCCACGAAGACCGCGACGTTGATGCCGAAAATCGCCTGCGTAACCAGCATCGGCATTGTCGCCTCGCGACGATTCCACGGCGTCGCCATCACCGGTTGATACGGCGAGTCCTCGCCGCGCTGTGCCGCTTCATGCTGCTTGCACCAGCCACAAAGTTTTTTGCCGAACGTGAACCCGGAAAGCGTGCGACCACAACGAATGCATTGAGCCATGATTGTCCGTGAGAACAGAAGTTACTTTAGCAGTGTGCCACGGACCGAGGTAACGTGAAACGTCAAACGATTCACTCATGTGTCACCCTCGCCGGGCTCAAGTTGACTGAAACATTAATCCCCTGGAAGACGATTCACCACTTTGTAACCACCGGTAGTCGCCCCATTGACTCAAGCGTCAATGGTTTGAGTTATTTTGCACCATTCATGGTGCAAAATAAACCAGATCTTCCTGTTGTGGATTCGCCGCAGGGTAGTCGAGCGTAGCAGTACAAACGTAGCGACTAAGCTGAACCGTTCAGCTTGAACGCAATCACGCTCTCACTCTCAATTGTTATTGATCGACGGCAGTTGGCCGTGGAAGGCAGCGTAGCCAAACCAAATGCCCGCCACCAGCAGTGCCACCGCACCCGCGATGATGATTCCGTTCGATGTGTTTCCCTGATTACGCTTCTGAAAGAACACCGCAAGCGGAAAAAGATAAGCAAACTGGAGCAGCGCAAACAGCATATATCCGAGGGTGCGCACCTCAGGAAAGGAGAGCCCGGAGATGAAGAGCAGATACGCAAATTGGCACAGCATGGCTAGGCCGACGCCCTTCCAAAGACTTCCGCCGTCCGCCGGTTCCAGTTGTTCATCTGCGCCGTTCATCGTCGATAAATCAAGACCTCTCTCGGTAATCATAGTTTCAGAGCAGGCACCGCGCATGCTCCCGCCTTAACGGAAGGCCGCGTGTGTTTTCTAAACAATAATCCAGGAAGCTGTGCCGAACCAACAGAAAATCATACCCAGACGAAACGTAGGTAACTACCTTGCGTCATTCCCACTCAATAGTTCCGGGAGGTTTCGAGGTAATGTCGTAAACCACGCGATTGATTCCAGTGACTTCGTTCACGATTCGGCTCGATATTGATTTCAACACCTCGTGTGGCAGAGGCACCCAGTCGGCCGTCATTCCGTCTTCGCTGGTAACGGCGCGAACTGCGCAGGTGTATGCGTAGGTGCGCTGGTCGCCCATCACACCCACCGACATCACCGGCAGAAGCACCGCGAAGGATTGCCAGATTTGCTCGTAGAGTCCGGCGCGCTTGATCTCGGTGACCACGATATCGTCGGCTGCCTGCAGCAAGGCAACACGCTCGGGCGTAACTTCTCCGAGGATGCGCACCGCCAGACCAGGTCCGGGGAACGGCTGACGCTGCAGCATTTCGTCCGGCATACCGAGATCGCGCCCAATGCGGCGCACTTCATCCTTGAAGAGATCGCGCAACGGTTCGATGAGTTTGAGCTTCATCTTGGCGGGCAGTCCGCCCACATTGTGATGACTCTTGATGGTGACCGAAGGGCCGCGAACACTGATCGATTCGATGACGTCAGGGTAGAGCGTGCCCTGCACCAGCCATTGCACCTCGCCGTACTCGCGCTTGATACGCTGCGATTCCTCGTCGAACACTTCGATGAACTCGTTGCCAATGATCTTCCGCTTGCGCTCGGGGTCGGTAACACCGGCGAGCTTCGAGAGGAAACGATCGGTGGCATCCACGGCATCGATGTTCAGTTTGAGCTTGGTGCGGAGATTGTGCTGAACCTTGCTGTATTCGTCCTTCCGCAATACGCCGTTGTTGACGAAGACACAAGTCAGGCGTTCTCCGATGGCACGATGCACCAGGGTTGCGGCAACGCTGGAATCCACGCCACCCGAGATGGCGCACAAAGCGCGGCCTTCTCCCACGGTTTCTCTGATCTGCGCGATGGTCGAATCGATAAACTTTCGCGGCGTCCACGATGGCTGCGCGTTGCAGATGCCGAAGACGAAGTTCTTCAGAAGGTTGGTGCCAAATTTGGTGTGGTGCACTTCAGGATGGAACTGCACGGCGTAGTAGCCAGCGGCAACGTTTTCAATGGCCGCCACGGCGCTCGACGTACGTGCAATGAGCCGGAAGCCGGGCGCGAGTTTATCCGCCTCATCGCCGTGCGACATCCAGACGGAGAGCGTTTCCGGCAGGCCGCTGAACAGCGCAGAGCTTTCCAGAACCGAGACCTCGGCGTGGCCGTACTCGCGCTTGCTGGCGGCATGGACCGTGCCTCCAAGGGTGTGGGTCATGAACTGGAGTCCGTAACAGATCCCGAGCACGGGCAATCCGAGGTTGAGCACATCGGGATCAGCCGGGGGTGCGTCGACGTCATAGACCGAGCAGGGGCCACCGGAGAGAATGATGCCGACAGGATTGTAGCTGCGAATTTCTTGCAGCTTAGCCGTACAGGGCAGGACAACGGAGAAGACGTTCTGCTCGCGAATACGACGCGCGATGAGTTGCGTGTATTGCGAGCCGAAGTCCAGGACAACGATGGAGGGAAGCGCAGTGTGTTCCACACTCAAGGTTCGCAGAATTGGGGGCGGGCTGTAAAGCGATTACCGCATCGTGGTTCCGGAACAGTCTGGAGGAACCTGCAGTGACTGCGGCAAAATCAGTTCGCGAGCCGCGACCGAGGCATAGGCCGCGAGGCGGGCAAGGAGAAAAATATCGGAGATCAAAAAGTACGCCAGCGTCTCCAGCACGAGCAAAACAGTGATGGCCCAGGGCGGAAACGCGAGGTGGAGTGCTACGGTGGAAATTCCCGCGAGGGAAATTACGGTGGCGGCGACTCCGCGCAACGTGCTGTTCCAGAGAGCTATGGCCGCGAGGCGCGCGTGGCCGCGGCGGACAAAGCCAATGGCGGCGACCACGGAACCCAGGGCCGAGAGTGCATCGCGCGCCACAAAGATTGGCGCCAGCGAAAGCACCCAGTTGACATAGCTCCAAAGCACGCTGGAGGCAGCCAGCGAGGCGAAGATGATGAGCGCGGAAGCGAGAGGATTTTGTCCGGGGCCGTTGACGAGCGAGGCAAGCAACAATCCTCCGAGATACCCGATGACGAGAATCAGGAGCATCAGCACGCGGACGAACATGAGAGTCGCAAACGAGGTCCAGCGCGGCGCATCGGGAGCAATGGTGAGACCGGAGTCGGCGGCAAAGCGGCGCACGAGGATTCGGGTAATGATTCCGCGGCCAAGGGCGGCGGCGGCGATCCAGAGCACGGCGGCCACGCCGAAAACCTGGGCGAAGGCTTTGAGCAGCAGCGGCAGCGCTCCAGAGATGAGGTCGGCGGCCGTGGCGGCAAAGGTGAATGGATCCTGCCCATTGAGGGCCGCCTGATCCGCGTCGGAGAGAAGGATGGCCTGCCGCAGATGTGCGTAGGCAAAGAACGACAACGCCAGCAGACCGAGTCCGAAGCTCCAGCGCCAGAGGAGTTCCATGGCAAATAAAGCCGGCTCGCTGCGTAGTACGCGAAAGCCCTCACGATTGGCGTCGGCGGTCATGGAGAAAGGATAGCGCAAGAAGCTGGTTTCAAGGTTTCGCAAGTCTCAAGGTTTCAAGGTAAGAGCAGGGGCGAAAGAACAACAACGAGTTCCCTCGCTGCTCCGGACGGCACGCTCCGGGCAGTGAGGGACTTGCAATTCGTGGTTCGTACTCGGTCGGCTGTATCAGCCCTTAATGACCAGATTGACCAGCTTGTTCTTGACGACGATGACTTTGACTATTTGCTTGCCATCGAGAGCTTCCTTCACCTTCGCATCCTGAAGCGCGGCCTCGCGGACGGCATTGTCCTCGGCATCATGAGCGACGATGAGGCGCGAGCGCACTTTGCCGTTGAACTGGACGACGATCTCCACCTCATCCTCCTTGGCCAGCACAGGATCGGCCTGCGGCCATGGATGACGCAGCAGCGCGTTGGGATCTTCCCCGAGGGTGGACCAGAGTTCGGCAGCAAGGTAGGGAGCAAAAGGGTTGAGCAGCAGGACGAGGTTGCGCTGCACCTCGGCGCGGAAGGCTTTCGGCGCCTTGGAGTTGGCTGAGAAGAGCTCCTGTTTCACCATGCAGGCATTGAGCAGCTCCATCATGGCCGCCACCGAAGTGTTGAAGTGCCAGCGTCCCTGGAAATCATCGGTGATGCGCTGGATGGTCTGATGCAACTTGCGCAGCACATTCCGGGCGTCCGGCGCGAGCGTGGAGACATCGTAGTCGCGGGACTCGCTGTCTGCGAGGCGAACCGGGTGCTCGGTGATGAAGCGATAGAGGCGGGAGAGAAAACGATAGACGCCTTCCACGCCCTGATCCTGCCAGTCGAGATCGCGATCCGGCGGCGCGGCGAAAAGGGTGTAGAGACGCGTGGCATCGGCACCGTAGCGCGCCACCATGTCATCCGGCGATACGACGTTGCCGAGCGACTTGGACATCTTGGCACCGTTCTTGATGACCATACCCTGGGTGAACAGGCGTGCGGCGGGCTCATCGTTATGAATGAGGCCGATGTCACGCATGAACTTGGTCCAGAATCGCGAGTACATCAGGTGCAGAATAGCGTGTTCGACGCCGCCGATGTACTGATCCATGGGGAACCAGTAGTTGGCGATTTCGCTATCAAATGGTGCGGTGGAAATTGGGCTGGTGTAGCGATAGAAGTACCAGCTCGAATCCACGAAGGTGTCCATGGTGTCGGATTCGCGGCGGGCAATGCCTCCGCACTTGGGGCATGAGACTTCGTAGAACTCCTTGACCCGAGTGAGCGGCGAACCACCGGCGAGGGTGATCTCAACGTTCTCCGGTAGAAGGACCGGGAGTTGATCCTCCGACACCGGAACGAGTCCGCACTTTTCGCAGTAGAGGATGGGAATGGGAGTGCCCCAGTAGCGCTGGCGTGAGATTCCCCAATCCTTCAAGCGATAAGTGATGGTTGCCTTTCCGAAACCATGCAGCTTAGCATATTCAGCCATCTTCTTTTGTGCTTCTTCGCAGGCGAGACCACTGAAGGGACCGGAATTAATGAGCAGCGAATCCTCGGCGACAAAAGGAAGTACCGGAGACTCGGGCTGCCCTGGTTCCGGCGGCTCCTGCTCGCGGCGCGGCAGGATGACAATCCGAACCTCAAGGCCATACTTTTGGGCGAACTCGAAGTCACGTTCGTCGTGGGCAGGAACGGACATGATGGCGCCGGTTCCGTAGTCCATCAGGATGTAGTTGGCAACCCAGATGGGCACGCGCTCCTGGTTGAAGGGGCTTATGGCACAGTAACCGGTGTCGAATCCCTTTTTGTCGACGGAGCCGATGTCTCCCGCTTCGCGGGCCTTCTTCTGATCGGCCAGCATCTGCTCCAGGCTGGCGAGTTTGGCGGGATCGTTGCCGACGAGTTCGGCGACCAGCGGATGCTGCGGTGCGAGCTGCAAGGATGTGGCCCCGTAAATCGTGTCAATGCGGGTAGTGAAGACGGTGATTTTCGTCTCGGAGCCACCATCGAGCTGGAAATCCACATTGGCGCCTTCGCTGCGGCCGATCCAGTTGCGCTGCATGGTGCGGACCTTCTCCGGCCAGCCCTCCATGCGGTCGAGACCTTGCAGCAGTTCCTCGGAGTAGTCGGTGATGCGGAGGGACCATTGCTCAAGTTCGCGCTGCTCGACCAGAGTGTCTTCGTGACGCCAGCAGCAACCGTCGACGACCTGCTCGTTGGCGAGGACGGTGGCACAGTTCGGACACCAGTTCACCTTGCTCTTCTTTCGGTACGCCAGACCCTTCTCAAACAACTTGAGGAAGAACCACTGATTCCAGCGGTAATACTCGGGGAGGCAGGTTGCGATCTCGCGCGACCAGTCATAGCTGAAGCCGAGGCGCTTCATCTGCGTCTTCATGGCGGCGATATTGTTGACCGTCCACTCACGGGGCTGACGCTGGTGCTTGATGGCAGCGTTTTCAGCCGGCAAACCAAAGGAGTCCCATCCCATGGGATGGAGTACGTTATGGCCGCTCATCCACATATAGCGGGCCAGGGCGTCGCCAATGGCGTAATTGCGGACGTGGCCCATGTGCAAGGCGCCGGAGGGATAGGGCAGCATCTCGACCACGTAATACTTGGGCTTGCCGCAGGAGGGCGGCTCAGGCGCATAGCGGGTAAGATCGTTGTCCCAGAGCGCGGCCCACCGCTGCTCAACCGGAGTGGGATTGTAGCGGCTGTCATCTTCCGCACGACCGACGGCGCGTTGGCGGGGTTCGGCGGTCTGACGTAGGACTTCCGCGGGTTGTTCAAGGATGTCGGCGGGAGAGTCCGGCGACGGCTGCTGAATGGATTTCTGCTGATCGGCCATGAGTGTTGGTTCGCCCTGTCAGTGGCGCAAATTGCGCAATCGGTAAGCTTTTATTTTACAACGCGTGCGCAGGATCGCCACTCTCTACCCTACTAACGACTTGAGCGCCTCGACATTATGGAGATCGTCGAGAGGTTCGTCGATGGGGGTTTCCAGAATGAAGGCGGCGTGCGCGTGGCGCGAGTCGTTGAGCAGGCGGCGGAAGGGTTCGAGGCCAATGCTACCTTTGCCGATGTGTTCGTGGCGATCGAGCTTGGAACCACAGGCGGCTTTGGCATCATTGCAATGCCAGACGCGCACGTTAGCAAGGCCGACGGTGGAGTCAAGCCGGCGCATGGTTTCGGCGTAACCCTCTTCGCTGACAATGTCATAGCCGCAGACGTGAGTGTGGCAGGTATCGATGCAGGCGGCGACCGGAAGGCTCTTGGCCAGGGCGGCGATGAGTTCGGCAATGCTGTCAAAACTCGATCCCAAGGAGAACTCTGCCCCGGCGGTGTTCTCGATCAGCAGGGTGAGTCCGTTGGCCGCCATGTCCAGGTCATCAGCCGCGCGAGCGATGGCCTGGCAGGCGTTGCCGATACCCTCGTCGCGCGAGCAGCCACGAAAGCTGCCGGGGTGAAGTACCACGTATTCGGCGCGCAGCGAGATCGCACGCTCCATCTCAGCGCGAAAGGCGGAGACGGATTTTTCCAGAATCTCGGGGTTGGTGCCAGCAACATTGATGAGGTAGTTCGCGTGGACCATCAGGGGCTTCAGGTCGTAGGCGCTGCGGAGGCGGGCCATGGCTTCAAACTGCTGAGACGAAATGTCATAGGGCTTCCACATGCGCGGGCTGGAACTGAAAATTTGCAGGGTGTTGCAACCCAGGCGCCAAGCACGCTCGGCGGAGGTTTCGACGCCTCCGGCGGTGGAGGTGTGGATGCCGATGCGGAGCGAGGAAGGCTGCGGCCTGCGCTCAGAAGCGGGAATCAGCTTGAGGATGTCTCTTTCAGGGGCAGTCGCGGACTTCTTGACGGCTCGGGGCATGAGGAGATTGTAAGGCGCGCCACGACTCAAGGCCAAAGCCGGCCAACTGCTCCCAATGGCGCGGGCGCTGGGGCTGAAATTCGAAATGCCACGAGATTTGCAGCACGGGCGGAAGGCGGATAGGGCACGGAAGGCGAAACCATCACGCTGGAATAGTCGCGCGATGATATCCTAATCGGCATCACGCCAGAATGAGGCATTCACCTTCCATGTCCAACCCGTATAGCCCTGAGTCCCAGCCCACGCCCGAATCCAACGAGTCCTTTGAGGACATTCTTGCCCAGTACGAGCAGACGCATTCGCGCAAGGCTCCCGATGGCAATAAACAACTTGAAGGTACGGTTGTCGCCCTCTCCGCCGAGTCAGTATTTCTCGATATCGGCTACAAAACCGAAGGTATTCTGCCGCTCGCGCCATTTCAGGGTGCAGGCGAAACGGTAAAAGTCGGTGATAAGTTTCTTGTCTCGGTGAAAGGCCGCAATCCGGAAGGCTATTACGAGCTTTCGCGGATGAAGGTGGAGTTGCCGAAAGATTGGTCAGCCCTGGAGCAGGCCTTTGCCGAGAAGACTGTGATCCTGGGCACGGTGACCGGCGTGATCAAGGGCGGACTCAGCGTGGACGTGGGAGTGCGCGCGTTTATGCCCTCCTCGCGCAGTGGAGAACGCGACGCCACGGCGATGGAAAAGCTGGTGGGCGAGCAGATTCGCTGCCGCATCATCAAACTCGACGTTACCGATGAGGATGTGGTGGTGGATCGCCGCGCCGTGGCCGAAGAAGAAGAGCGCGTCAACAAGCAGCGGCGCTTCAGCGAGATTGAAGAAGGGGCCACGCTGAGCGGGACGGTCCGCAGCTTGGCCGATTATGGAGCATTCGTTGACCTGGCCGGAGTGGACGCGCTGTTGCACGTCAGCGACCTTGCCTGGGGCAGGGTGAACAAGGCGGCCGACGTGCTCTCCGTGGGCCAGCAGGTGGAAGTGAAGGTTCTGAAGGTCGACGCTGAGAAGCACCGGATTTCCGTAGGGCTGAAACAGCTTCAGCGGCATCCGTGGGATGCGGTTCCGGAGAAGTACAAGGTTGGCGAACGGGTACAGGGAACGGTAACCCGGGTGGTCGAGTTCGGAGCGTTCGTGGAGTTGGAGCCGGGCATTGAAGGGTTGATTCACCTTTCAGAAATGTCGTGGGCGAAGAAGGTGAAGAAAGCCAGCGACGTGATCAAGCCCGGGGAGACTGTGGAAGCCGTAATTCTGGGCGTGAGTCCGGGCGAACGGCGCATCTCGCTGGGACTGAAGCAAGCGTTGGGCGATCCCTGGGCTCAGGCAGCGCAGAAATTTGCGGCGGGCACGGTGATCGAAGGTCCGGTCACCAGCATCACCAAGTTCGGCGCTTTCGTGCAACTTGCAGAGGGGGTTGAAGGCATGGTGCACGTCAGCGAGATCAGTGCGGAGAAGCGCATTGAGCATCCGCAGGACGTTTTGAAACTTGGGCAGGTGGTACAGGCCCAGGTGCTCGAACTGGATCTCGAAAAGCGGCAGTTGCGGCTTAGCATGAAGCAACTTGTTCCGACTGGTCTGGATGAATACATCGCCGAACACAAGGTGGGCGACGTGGTTACCGGACGTCTGATGGAGGAATCCGGGGAGCGGGTCGAACTGGGAGAAGGCATCCGCGCGACGTGCCGGGTTGCCGCTGCACCGGCGGCGAAGGAAGAGCCCAAGGTTGCCAGCAACAAGGTCGACATGTCATCACTCAGCGCCATGCTCAATGCGAAGTGGAAGGGCGGTCCGAGCAGCGAGGCCAAGCCTGAGGCAGTGCGCGCCGGGCAGATTCGCAGCTTCCGGATTGTGAAACTGGACGCCGCCGCGAAGAAAATCGAGTTGGAGCTAGCGTAGAACTTTCTACCGCGCCGCAGGCCGCCCGACAACGGCTTACGGCGCGGGAGCAATAACACGCCCGACGGCGCGCGTACCCCGATCGCGGGGGCTTCGCTAACCCGGCTTCCGCAACCGCGGGACTTGGGCTAATACAACCGGGCTAATACAACTTCTGTGAGGGAACCATGCTGGTAGTAATGCAGTCGCATGCCACGCCGGACGAAATTCGCGCCATTTGCGAAAGAATTGAAGCCCTGGGATTCCGGGCACACTCGGTAGAGGGTACGGAACGTTACGCGGTGGCCGTAACCGGCGACCTGAGTGGGATAGAAACCTGCGGATTCGAAGACCTTCCGGGCGTACAGGAAATTATCCGCATCAGCAAGCCCTACAAGTTGGTGAGTCGCGAATCCAAGCCGGAAAACACGGTGGTGCGATTTCCTAACTCCAACGTCACGATCGGGGGCCAGGAGTTCGCGATCATCGCGGGGCCGTGCTCGGTGGAAAACCGCTCGCAAACCCTGAATGTTGCCGAGAAGGTTGCCGCGGCAGGCGCGACGCTGTTTCGTGGCGGCGCATATAAGCCGCGCACCTCGCCCTACGCATTTCAGGGCATGGGAGTAGAAGGACTGAAAATTCTGGCGGAAGTGCGCGAGCGCTTCGGCATGCTGATTGTGACTGAGGCGGTGGACACCGAGGCGATGGAAGCGATCGAAGATTACGCTGACATGATTCAGATTGGCGCGCGCAATATGCAGAACTTCTCGCTGCTGAAGCGGGCCGGGCGCTCTCCGCTGCCGGTGTTGCTGAAGCGTGGGCTGAGCGCGACCCTGGAAGAACTGCTGATGGCAGCCGAATACATCATGAGCGAGGGAAATCGTAACGTAGTGCTTTGCGAACGCGGCGTGCGTACATTTTCGGATCATAGCCGCAACACACTGGACCTCAGCGTGATTCCGGCGGCGCAGAAGCTGAGCCATCTGCCGATACTTTCCGACCCGAGCCATGGCACAGGCAAGCGCGACCGGGTGACGCCACTGGCACTGGCTTCCGCAGCGGTAGGAGCCGATGGGCTGATGATTGAAGTGCATCACGATCCCGACCACGCACTCTCCGATGGAGCACAGTCGCTATACCCCGACCAGTTTGCGACGCTGATGTCGCAATTGCGGGAGAT
>Ga0181520_10001457_pt1 | contig 47992 bp, 34 predicted proteins | sample PEATcosm2014_Bin_29_FD_132451 | JGI IMG/M metagenome (GOLD analysis project Ga0181520, IMG submission 132451) | Peatland microbial communities from MTU Mesocosm Facility, Houghton, MI, USA - PEATcosm2014_Bin02_30_metaG | ecosystem: Environmental > Terrestrial > Soil > Wetlands > Peat | place... | reverse complement strand
TGGAGCGCAGGGCGGACTTGACCATGCGCAGGGTGGTGAGGCGGTGCTCGTCGTGCGCCTTCATGGCGGTGACGATGTCGGCGTTGATTTTTTCGCTGATGCTCATAGCTGGCCTTTCGCTGAATCCCCCGGGGATGGGATGCCGGGGAAGTGGTGCTATTTCTTTGCTTTATCGGACGACTGCGGAGTTGAGATGGCGCTGGATTGCAGTTCTTTAATTGTACGGGTTGGGGAGGGGTTCGGCTGCCGACTATTTTGATTGCGGACACGGCGCGCGGGGGATGGGCCGGCGACGGCGGATGCGGGGTTGTTTCCGCCTGGGCTACGCTCCGGGTGAGAATGACGATCGATCAGAACAATGCGAGCCTGGATGACAAAGAAATTGGGCGATTGCGATAGCATGGAGGGGTGAAACTTATGGGTCTGATCGATACGAACCGTCTCCGCCTTAACGTTGCCGTCATTGCGCTTGCGATGCTGGCACCTCTTGCCGCTGTGCGCGGGCTGGCACAGGCCTCGGCGCCCCCGGGAACGGGCGAGACGTTCAAAGACACGTCGATGCTGAAGCCGCCGCCGGGCGTGCGGATCGAGGTGATTGAGTTCCAGGACCTGATGTGTCCGGCCTGCGCGCACGCGTTTCCGATTGTGCATGCGGCGGTGGCGCATTACAACATACCGCTGGTGGAGCGGGACTTTCCCCTGCCGGGCCACGCGGTGCTGGGCAGCGGAGACGCGGCGATCTGGGCGCGGTACCTGCAGGACAAGGTGTCGCTGAAGGTGGCGGACGAGTATCGCGGGGCGGTGTTTGCAGCGCAGGCCGGCATCAGCAGCAAGGATGACATGCTGAGCTTTACGCGGCGGTTCTTCCAGACACACGGACTGCAACTGCCGTTTGTGCCCGATCCCACGGGTCAGTTTGCCAGGGAAGTGAACGTGGACAAGGCGCTGGGCGAAAAGCTGGGGGTGTACTACACGCCGTGCATCATCGTGTGCACGCAGCATGAATGGGTGCATGTAACCGACGTGTCGCTGCTGTACCAGACGATCGATGAGCTGGAAGCGAGGGCCGGGGCAGCCGGGCCGGTGAAGAAGGCAGCGCACTAGAGCGGCGCTCCTCAGAGTGATGAGCAACCTTCGGGAACTTGACCGGCGCGGACGGGAGCGAGATGCGGGGATTGTTCCGCTTCGCTCCACCCAGAGCCAGAATGACAAAGGTTGCAATGAGGACACAGTGACCTCAGCGGCCAAAGCCGCGTGGCTATTGGGGCTGCTGACGGCGCGGCTGAAACCGTGCCGTTCAGCGAAACGAGTCGTTGCCCGCTGGAGGTAAGCGGGTCGTGACGGGCAGAATCAGTGAACATGCGATGCGGAGGACGTAACGCGTGAAGCGACTCGGAATACTGCTGTCTGGGCGAGGATCGAACTTTGTCGCCATCGCGGACGCGGTGCGGCGGCATCGTTTGCCGGGCGCGGAGATTGCGGTGGTGCTCTCGAATAAGGCGGACGCAGCCGGGCTGGCGATTGCGCAGGAGCGAGGCTTGCCGGCCTTTGCAGTTCCGTCGGCGGGGCGCAAGCGGGTGGAACATGACGCAGAGATGATTGCGCGGCTGCATCAGCACAAGGTGGATCTGGTGTGCCTGGCGGGCTACATGCGCGTTCTGAGTGCGGAGTTCGTGCATGCATTTCCAAATCAAATTCTGAATGTGCATCCATCCCTGCTGCCGTCGTTTCCGGGGCTGGACGCGCAGGCACAGGCGCTGGAGTTCGGCGCGAAAGTGGCTGGATGCACGGTGCACTTTGTGGATGAGGCAGTGGACCACGGCGCGACTATTGTGCAGCGGGCGGTTCCGGTGCTGGATGACGACACGGTGGAGAGCCTGTCGGCGCGAGTGCTGGAACAGGAACACATCGCGTACCCGGAGGCGATTGCGCGGGTGCTGAGCGGAGACTTCCATTTCCGCGGGCGCAGGTATGTGCGGCGCGACCAGATCCGGAGTTCGCAGGAGTAGAGCGGTCCTGGCGCGGGGCGCTAGCGCAACGGACGCACGTGGCCGGGATGGAGCAGGCTGCCGATTGAACCGATCAACCCGAAGGCCTGCAGCAGCCAGATGATGACGCCGACGATGACGATGGCGCGGATGATCTGCTTGATGGTGCGGTCCATGGGGATGATGTCGATGAGGTACAGCACCAGGCCGACGACAACGAGCGCAACGACGATGCTGACAATTCCAGACGAGAGCATACGAGTCTCCTGCTGGGTAGGATGCAGGGAAATGGCGGGTTCACCGCATCGCGATGGGGATTTTGCGTCAGCGGAAATGGTTGCCTGGCCGGCAAAGATACTGAGATTCTGACCCGCTGGGTCAGAATGACGCTTCAGATTAATCGTTGCAGGTGCGAAGGGATGTGGGCGCGAACGGACCTAGGTGGGAACGGACGCGGGTGCGAAGCGCTCAGATTTCGAGGATGACGGGCATGATGAGGGGGCGGCGGCTGGTGCTCTTCTGGATATAGCGCTTGAGGTCGTTGCGGATTTTTTCCTTGATGACGCCGTAGTCGGCCTTTTCCTCGTCGCTGGAGGTTTCGAGGGTGCGCTGCACGACCTGGCGCGATTCGGAGATCATGGCGGGGGCGTCGACGGCGAATCCGCGCATGACGATCTCGGGGAAGTTCTCGACGTTGCCGGTGCGTTTGTTGATGGTGATGATGGGCAGCACGATGCCGCCCTCGGAGATGTGCTGGCGATCGCGGATGACGACGTCTTCGACGACATCGATGGAGCCGCCGGCGTCGATGCAGACGCGGCCGACGGTGATCTTGCCGCTCTTGACGGCGCTGCGCTTGTCGACTTCGAGGATTTCGCCGTCCTCGAGCAGAATGACCTTCTCGACGATGTCGAGATTGCCGGCGAGCTCGGCGTGGCGCTTGAGGTGGCGGTAGTCGCCGTGAATGGGGATGAAGAACTTGGGCCGCAGCAGGTTGATCATGAGCCGCATCTCTTCCTGCGAACCATGGCCGCTGACGTGGATGAGGCCGGCGGTGCCATCGTCGTAGATGACCTTGGCTTCGCGGCGTTCGAGGTGGTCGATCATGCGGTAGATGGACTTCTCGTTGCCGGGGATGACGCGCGAGCTGAGGACGACGGTGTCGCCGGCGTCGATGTGGGCGTACTTGTGGTTGTTGACGGCGGCGCGGGAGAGGGCGGACATGGGCTCGCCCTGGGTACCGGAGATGAGCACCAGAATCTTGCTGTCGGGGGTCTCGCGAATCTGGCCGGGGTTGATGATGAGGCCGGGAGGAAGGTCGAGATAGCCGAGGTCCTGGGCGATCTCGGTGGAGTTGTCGAGCGAACGGCCGACGACGGCGACCTTGCGGTGGTGCGCGGCGGCCAGTTCCATGGCGATGCGGATGCGATGGATGGAGGAAGAGAAGCAGCTGAAGAAGAGCTTCTTTTTGGCCTGCGAGAAGATCTCGTCGAGGCGCGGACGGACGGCGCGCTCGGAGGGCGTGTAGCCGGGACGATCGACGTTGGTGGAGTCCTGGAGCAGACACAACACGCCCTGCTGGCCGAGTTCGGCGAAGGCGTGGAGGTCGAAGGGCTTGGCGTCGGGCGAGGAGAGGTCGATCTTGAAGTCGCCGGTGTGCACGACCAGGCCGACCGGAGTGTGGATGGCGAGGGCCACGCAGTCCACCAGCGAGTGAGTGACGCGGATGGGCATGATGGAGAACGGCCCGAGAGCGAAGCTGCGCCCGGGAAGGATATCGACCAGTTCGGCATCGTCGAGCAGGCGATGCTCTTCGAGCTTGCCCTCGACCAGGGCGAGGGTGAACTCGGTGCCGTAGACGGGGACGTTGAGCTCGGAGAGGATCCAGGGCAGGCCGCCGATGTGGTCCTCGTGGCCATGGGTGAGGACGATGGCGCGGACTTTGTCGCGGTTTTCGGTGAGGTAGCTGATATCGGGGACGACGATGTCGACTCCGAGCAGTTCTTCTTCGGGGAACATCAGGCCGGCGTCGATGACGATGATGTCATCCTGCCACCGGAGGGCTAGGCAGTTCATACCAAACTCACCCAGGCCCCCTAGGGGGATCATGCGTAATTTATCTTGAGCCATTCAAAGTCGATTCTACACCCGGTAAAATCGGCGGCCGGACGCGGGCTGGAGACGCGGAGGCGGAGCGCTTGAGCCGCAATGGCGAAGCAGGGAGGGGGCGCGGCGTTGGCGGCGGGGTTGCGGGACGCGAGCCGAGGGCTATGGCGCTTCGCAGTGGGACTCGGGATTCTCGTGCTGCACGGACATGAAGCGATCGACCATGGTGCCGGCGCAGCGAGCACCGCAGAGGTGCTTCACGCCGTTGGCGTGTGCCTGCTTGAGTTGCCAGCGGGTGAGTTGAATGAGCGGCTGATCGTCGCCGGGCTGGTCGCCATGGAAGCAGTCGACCCAGGCCAGCCACCAGTCGCCATCCACGCCTTTTTTATCGCCGCACACGTCGCAGGTATAGCTCTCGCTGTAAGCCACGGGTCACACCTCCTGCTGGAGAAAGTACCACAGGCGCGCGGAGGGTGGCCAGTGGAGAAGTGGGAGGAAACGAAGGATTTGCGGAAGGTTTGGGATTGATTCTGAATGGCTTGTAAATTTCCCATGATTTTTGTTGACAATCGCATTTCTATCGAAGTAGAGTGGTGATGAGCACTTTGTGCTTAAGGAGACTATCTTATGCGCCGAATGATTCTGACCTCTCTTGTTCTGCTCCCGGTGATGGCCCATGCTGCAGCCAAAACCTCGAACGAACCGCAGCCGTCCACATCCTCGGCGACACTTCAAGCCGAGCTAACCCATCCCGCCGGCATGGCGGAGCTGGCCATGGCCGCCGCTACTCCGGAGGCGGCCGCACCGGTCGCAGTGGGCACGATCGACCTGCCCGCCCACGCTGCGATTCGGGAGTTTGTGCAGACCCGGGTGACCGAGAACTTTGCCGATGCCGCACTGATGAAGGGCGGGACCCTCGAGTACGCGATGATGGGGAGTGTGCCGGCCGAAACGTCTGCGCCGAAGGTGACGCGGGCGGTTGAAGTGAACCTGACGCCGCAGGAGATGGCAGAGCAGCCGGCGGTGAGCCACGTGGTGGTGCACGCGATCGTGGATGTGAATGGAGTACCGCGGAATGTTGCAGTGTCTCAGTCGGGCGGATCGGTGATCGACCGGAGAGCGGTTGAGGCGGTGAGCCAGTACCGGTTTGCGCCGGCGACGGTGGACAACAAGCCGACCTGGTCGACGGTGTCGGTCTCAATCAAGATCGAAAAGCCCTAAGGACGGTTGCTGGTTGCTGGTTGTTCGTTGGGTGGCTTGAACGTGCAGCTGCGTTGCGGACGGGCTGACGGACGGGCAACAAGACGTAAAAATGTTTTGCGCTTTCGTCTCCACAATCGGAGATGAGAGTGTGATTGACGAGCAACTCTGCGCTTCCACTTCTCCACAACCGGAGGGTGGGAGCGCGGTTCGTTTTTGGGGCAAGGGCAGCGCGACTAAATTGGCCAATCGGGCGTCTTTGCGGCCGTGGGCATGGTGCGCAGTGCCCTTCTGAGTCTCATTCTGTTCCTGATCCTGCGCCACTGGCCAACCCAGGCGATGCTGCTGATCACGATGATTGCAATCGCCAAACCCACAACCGAATCTCTGGGCATAGTGCGCCTCCACTTCTCCGAGCAGTGAGTTTACGCTCCGGCCGGGAGACCGAAATGTGATCCCAGTCACCCGTAGTGCGGGGCCGGCTGGGCGGTTTTTTCGCGGCTCCGGGTTTGCACGCGCCCACGCAAGGCGATAGGATTCGTGGGAACTTCGATGGAGAGTTGAGATGCGTGTTCGTTCGGGTTTGGCGGTGGCAGGGTGCGTGGTGTGGTTGCTGGCGTGCATGGGAAGCGGGGCAGGCGCGCAGACGGTGGCGGCGACTCCGCCGATGGGTTGGAACAGCTGGAATTTCTTTGCCGGCAAGGTGACGGACAAGGACATACGCGACACGGCGGACCTGCTGGTGTCGAGCGGGATGCGCGACGCCGGGTATGTTTATGTGAACATCGACGACACCTGGGAGGGCAAGCGCGACGCGCAGGGACGGATCCAGAGCAACGAGAAGTTTCCGGACATGAAGGCGCTGGCGGACTACGTGCATTCCAAGGGGCTGAAGCTGGGGATCTATTCGTCTCCGGGGCCACAGACGTGCGCGCGGTTTGAGGGCAGCCTGGGGCACGAGGAGCAGGACGCGCAAACCTACGCGGACTGGGGCATCGATTACCTGAAGTACGACCTGTGCAGCTATGGCGGCGTGATGCGGCAGCAGGCCCCGAACGACACTGCGGCGCAGAACCAGCTGATGCGCGCGGCGTATGCGAAGATGCACCAGGCGATTCTGAAGACGGGCCGGCCGATGGTGTACAGCTTGTGCCAGTACGGGGACGACTCGGTGTGGGACTGGGGTCCGAGCGTGGGTGCGAACCTGTGGCGGACGACAGGAGATATTTCGGCGAACTTCGACCGGATGAGCTTGATTGGGCGGTCGCAGGCGGGGTTGGCGAAGTTTGCCGCGCCGGGCCACTGGAACGATCCGGACATGCTGGAGGTGGGCAACGGCAAGCTGACGCTGGATGAGAACCGGACCCACATGACCCTGTGGGCGATGCTGGCGGCGCCGTTGATTGCGGGGAACAATCTGACCCAGATGACTCCGGAGATTGGCGCGATCCTGATGAACAAGGATGCGATTGCGATCGACCAGGACGCGCTGGGCAAGCAGGGCGACCGCGTGTATGCGGAAGGGCCGGTGGAGATATGGGCGAAGCCGCTGAAGGATGGCGCGACGGCAGTGGCCATCTTCAATTTCGGCGAGACGGCCAGCGAGATGCGCGGGATCCGGCTGCACCTGAAGGAGATGGGCTTTCCGAAGCCGGTGAAGGCGCGCGATGTGTGGGCGACGAAGGACCTGGGAACGATTGGCGACGACTGGAAGACGACGGTGCCGCGGCATGGGGTGGTGCTGCTGGTGGTGAGGAGATAGTTGTCAGTTGTCAGTTCTCAGTTGTCAGTTCTCAGTTGTCAGTTCTCAGTTGTCAGTTCTCAGTTGTCCGTTGAGAGCGGGCGGCGGGCGTTCGCACGCCTTTTTCCTGCTTCGCGTACTCCTCCCGTTGGTCGGCACAGGGACTGGTTCGCGACCGTTCAGTTGTTCGTTGTCCGTTGAGCGCGGGCGGCGGTACGGGCGGCGCGGATGAGGTCGGGGATGCCGACGCCGTGGAGGGCGTTGCCGAGCAGGGTGAGGCCGGGATGGGCGCGGAGGCGGGATTCGAGCTCGGCGGCGCGGGCTGGATGGCCGACGGCGTATTGCGGGAGGGAGTGCGGCCAGCGGCGAACGACGGTGAGCGCGGCCGGCGGTGCGGGAGTGGGCGCGGGACCGGAGACCGGCGCGCTGGCGTGAAGGACGCGGGCGAGTTCGAGGCGGGCGATGGCGGCGATCTCGTCGTTATTGCAGCGGGCGATGCGTTCGGCAGCAGCTCCGCCGAAGAAGGCGCGGAGCAGGCGGCCGTTGGGCGGGACGCGATGGGGGAATTTCTGGTCGACGAAGGTGCAGGCGAGGAGCAGGCTGGAAGCGGAAGGCACCGCTGACTCTGCGAAGGCGAAATGCCGGGGGCTCTCCCCTGCGGCGGCGGAAGCGCCGCCTTCGGTCGAGATGACGGCTTCCTGGATGGAGAGCGTGTTGGGTGGGACGAGGAAGCCGAAGCCGGGTGGAAGCGGGAGGCGGGTAGCGTCGGTGTAGGCGAAGGCGACCAGGACGGCGGAGCTGGATTCAGCGGGAAGGAGCTGGGCGGAGGTCGAGTCAATGGGGGCGAGGAGTTTGCGGGTAGTGTCGAGGGGCGTTGCGAGGAAGACGGCGTCGAAGGTTTCGGAGGCGTAGTGTTTGCCGGTGGTGGAGGTGTGGATGGTCCAGGGCGAGTCGGAGTGCGTCGATTGGTTCTCGAGCCGTAAGCTGCGAGCCATAGGCTGTGAGCAAGGCTCCAGCGAAGTGACGGTGGTATGGAGGCGGAGCCAGTGTGCGGGGATGGCGGAGACGAGGCGATCGATGAGGGTGCCGAGGCCGGAGCGCAGGGTGGTGAATAAGGCGGTTGACCGTTGTTCGTTCTCCGTTGTTCGTTGAAGGGCTGCTATCAATGAGCCGTGGGTGCGCTCCATCTCGATGAAGGCGGGCAGGACAGCGCGGGCGCTGAGGGTGCGGACGTCGCCGCCGAAGACACCGCTGAGCAGCGGGGCGGCGACGCGGTCGAGCACTTCCCTGCCGAAGTGGCGGAGGGTGAAGTCGGCGACGGACTCGTCGTGGGCGGGGAGGGAGGCGAGCAGTTCGGCGGCGCGTGCGGGTTCGGCGCGGTAGGCGGCGATGGCCGCCGGGGTGAAGAGCGGCGAGCCGTTGAGGGCTTCGAGGTTGGTGGGGACCATCATGTTGAGGCTGTCGGGCATGGGGACGAGACGGCCGGAGGGATGGTCCGGGGCGGTGAGGAAGATGTGGGTTTTGCGGTTGGCGTCGTTGGAGGCGATGAGTTCGGACTCGAGGCCGAGCTCGATGGCGAGTTCGCGGGCCCAGGGCTTGGCGCTGACCCAGCCATCGGGGCCGGCTTCGACGGTGAAGCCGCCTTCGCGGATGGTTTCGATGAGGCCGCCGAAGCGGGAGGAGGATTCGTAGAGAACGGCTTCGACAGGCACGCCGCTGCGCGCGAGGCGCGCGAGTTCGAAGGCGGCGGTGAGGCCGGCGATTCCGCCTCCGACGATGGCTACGCGGCGCATGCGCTAGGTTCGAGGTTCGGGGATCGAGGTGCGCGGTGAGGGGCCGAGGTTTGAGGTGACGACGTTCACCAGGGCTTCGGTGAGAAGCGGGGAGTCGTTGAGGGATTCGGGACGATAGAGGCGGAGGCCAAGGGAGCGTGCGGTTTCGGTGAAGGCGATGTCGATGTCGTAGAGGATTTCGACATGGTCGCAGAGGAAGCCGATGGGCTGGAGGATGACTGCGGTGTGGCCTTCGTTGCGGATAGCGGCGAGGGTGTCTTCGACGGTGGGGCCGATCCACGGGCCACCGGCGACGCCCTGGCTCTGGAAGGCGAAGAACCAGGTCTTGAGCTGGGGGAGCTGGCGAGCCGCGGAAGCGAAGACCAGTTCGGCGGTGCGCTTGGCCTCGACCGGGTAGGGGTCGGGCGTGCCTTGCATGGGGGTGCCGGGACGGGCGCCGATTACGCTGGCTTCGCCGGTCATAATGGTGCGGCAGGGGACGGAGTGGGCGGTGAAGAGGATGGGGAGGCTCGGAGGCGCTCCATCCCACATCTCAGAAGCGAGACATGGGGCACCCGATTCGGTCGCGGTGCATGCGGCGACGAGGCGCTGGGCGAAGGCGGCGATGAGGGCGGGCTCCTCGGACCACTCTTCGATGAAGGTGAGGGCGATGGGCGGAGCGGCGACGTCGGCCTGAAGAGCGGACATGAGGGCGCGGCGGTAGAGACCGATGCTGGTGCGGGAGTTCTGCGGGGCGAGGCAGATGGCGAGGATGCGGGTGACTCCGTCAGCGCGCATTTGGGCGACGACGTCCGCGATGTAGGGATGCCAGTTGCGCATACCGGTGTAGACGCTGACGGGATAGCCGGCGGCGGAGAGCGCGGCCTGAAGGGAGCGGGCCTGGGCGAAGGTCCAGCGGGTGAGCGGCGGCGGCTCGGGGCCGGGAGTGTCGCGGAGACCGATCTGGGCGTAGCGGTGCTGCAGTTCTGCGACGACTTCGTGCGGGAGGGCGCGGCCGCCGGTGACCCTGGCGAGGTATTCGGCCATCTCGCCGAGGGTGTCGGGCGTGCCGTGGGCGAGGAGAAGGACAGCGGTTGGGTTGGATGGAGGCATGCTTGGTTCATCCTATAACGGCCGTTTCCGGTGGGGTGCAGATCCGGCTGAGGGACGCTCGCACACAAGCGGGTTGGCAGGATGGGGGCGCTTGATTCCCTGCCCGAGTTGCGGAGCTGACGCTGGATTACTTCCGCCGGGCAGATTGCGGCTTTCTGGGGGAAGGCTGGTTGCGATTGCCGGTCGGGGCCGATGGCGTCGAGGGCGCGGGCGCTGGCTTCTGTAGCCCTGGCTCGTGCGTGGGGCGCAGGCGTTTGCGTTCGAAAGCAAACATACCGGCGACGAGGAACAAGGCGGCAAAGCTGACCAGGCGCCCGGCGACGACATCGCCGGTGGTGGTCCAATCCACCAATACCTGAACCGTTCCTTGCGGGACCGAGACCGCTATCAAGCCGCGGCTCTGCTCGGCCCGTGGCGTGACGCGGATCCCGTTGACGGTGACGCGCCACGCCGGGTAATAGCGCAGCCGCAGGATGAGAAAGCCAGGGTGGCCGGCGACTCCCATGATCTGTTTCTGTTCGTGCATGTACGAGGGCACGTTGGAATGCGATGGAGCTGCGAGCAAGAAGACTTCGTGCCAGGAGGAACTGTTGCAGGTGGCGGAGTCGCCATCCCACACGGGAGCCGAGCCGGTCTCGGGCTGCATGGGAGGGTCGAGCAGGCAGGCGTCGGCGACAGGCCGATCCATCTGCGGCATTTGAATGCCGGGCGGCGCGTATTCGGGCTTGCCCAGCACGCCGGCACCCTCGCGAATCGATTCCTGGATGTCGGCTTCGAACGACTTGCTTTCGAGAAACCACCAGTGGAAGGCCACCCCGCTGATTCCCACAAAGAGGGCTGCACATGCGGCCAGCACGGCGATGCGCACGGTCTTGCGGTCGAACCAGACAGCCGAGGCAAACGCGATCGCCATGGGAGCTTCGAGGACGACGAGCCAACGCCAGGGAAACTGCAGCAACCGCAGGGTAGGCATGAGATTCCAAACGGGCAGCGAGACTGGAAGCAGCAGGAACAGGACCACGGGCGGAATGAGAGCCAGCGGGAGCCACCAGCGGCGCGGGCCCGGCAGGGCGCCGCGCATCCAGGCGATTGCGCCGCCGGCGAAAGTGACGACGAGCATGAACGCCGCGACGATGGAGACTCGAAGCAACAGAACGTCGTGCGAGAACATGTCCGGATCGGCGTGGCGGGCGAAGAGCCAACTGTTCTCCACGACAAAATGGCTGAGGGTGAAGGCGTATGGAATGCTCGCCCACCTCGTTTCAAAGATGGCGGGAATCAGATAGAGAGACGCGAGTGCCAATCCGACGCAGGTGGCCGCGGCCGCGCGGACGATGGGAACCAGCGATTTTTCGAGCAGAGCCGAGAACAGCGCAACGGCGGCGAGCAGGTAGAGCGCCATGATTCCGACGGGGCCGTTGCTGAGCCAGATGCCGGCGACGGTGAGAGCGAGCGGCGCTGCCGAGCCATCGAAGGCGCGCGCCCAGAAACTGCCGGAGGGATTGCGGCGGCGCAGGGCAAAGAGAAGCAGGACGGGGATGAGAGCTCCGGCGGCGAGCTCGGCGTAGTCGCAGCGTTTGTAGACGTTGAACAATGCGTAGCTGAGAAAAATCGCAGCGCATCCGGCCAGGGTTGCGGGGCCATCGGCCATGGTTGCGCGGGCCAGCGCGCGAGTGGCCAGGCCGGTTGCGGTGAGCAGCAGAATGGAAAGAGCGAGTGGAACGAAGCTCCAGGGAAGAAACATGCCGAGGATGGCACCGGCCATCCAGCTGATGGGGGGATAAAAGATGAACCGGGGTTCGCCCGCGCCGAAGTTGGGGCTGTAGGCCCAATGCGGGTAAGGGACGCCCGATAACATGGCCTGGCGGGCGTCGATCCAGGAGACGAAGTGGAAGCCGAAGTCGCCGCCGCGGGCGGGGCCATACCAGAGCAGCGGCGCGATGGCGATACAGGCAGCAGCGAGGAGAATGGCCGGTCCCGCGAAACGATTCGAGCGCGGCGAGGAATTGGTGGCGGTCCTGGGTTCTTTCTCCCCGCGTGATCTGCTGATGACCGGACCTCCGTCGATGCGCACTGCCGCCGTGACGAAAGCTCGCGCCGCGCGGGTGCAGGCTTCGTCGACTGGACTCAGGATATCCCGTTCGCGGCGGTTGGAGAGACGGGGCTTTGCTCGCGCCAGTGGAGAAGTGGATACGTTCCGCGCTGCCTGCTTCCCTTGCCCAGGAGCGTCGTGCGAGTTGGTGCGACGGAGGGCTACCGCTGGGATTTGATCTGGCGGACGGACTTGATCTGGTTCACGACTGCGAGGACGGCGTCAACCGGAGTGGCGGGGACGATGCCGTGGCCGAGGTTGAAGATGTGGCCGGGGCGGTTGGCGGCGGCGGCGAGGATTTCGGCGACGCGGGCTGCGAGGACTTCGGGCGGGGCGAAGAGGGTGATGGGGTCGAGGTTGCCCTGGACGGCTACGGCGTAGTCGAGCTCGCGCCAGGTGCGGTCGAGCGGGGTGCGCCAGTCGAGGCCGAGGACATCGGCGCCGGTGTGGCGCATGAGCGGCAGCAGGGTGGAGGTTTCGACGCCGAAGTAGATGACGGGGACGCCGAGGGCCTGGATGTTGCGGATGAGGCGGGTGGTGGGGGCGAGCGCGTATTGGCCGTAGTCGGAGGGGGAGAGCGCGCCGACCCAGGAGTCGAAGACCTGGATGACATCGGCGCCGGAAGCGACCTGCTGGGCGGCGTAGTCGGTGAGGACGGTGACCAGCTTTTCCATGAGGATGGGCCAGGCGGAAGAGAGTCGTCCGTGGTCCGTGGTCCGTTGTCCGTCGTCCACGCTGGAGGCGTACATCATTTTCTTGGTTTCGATGTAGTTGCGGGAGCTGCCGCCTTCGATCATGTAGGAGGCGAGGGTGAAGGGCGCGCCGCAGAAGCCGATGATGCCGAGCTGATCCATGCTGGCCGGGGCTGGATTGCCCTCAGCGGCTAAAGCCGGATTCGCGCCGGGAGCAGGGAACGGCACGGGTGAACCCGTGCCCTTAAGCGAGACGCCTTGCGGGATCTTGCCGGCGAAGTGGGCGGCGACTTTCTCGATGGCGCGGGAGACGTAGATGAGGTCTTCGGTGCGGTCGGTGCGGAGGGCGCGGGCCTGCTCGGCAGTGCGGAGCGGGGTGTGGATTTGCGGGCCTTCGTTGGCGACGAACTCGAAGTCGAGTCCCATGGGGGTGAGCGGGAGCAGAAGGTCGGCGAAGATGATGGCGGCGTCGACGCCGAGGCGCTCGGCGGCGGTGATGGTGACTTCGGCGGCGATCTCGGGGGTGCGGCAGATGTCGAGCAGGGAGTGGTGCTTGCGGACGGCCATATACTCCGGCATGTAGCGGCCCGCCTGGCGGAGGAACCAGACGGGAGTACGGTCGACGGGCAGGCGGAGGCAGGCACGAACGAAACGGCTGCCGTTGGCCCCGGCAGCCGTTGCAGGGTTGTTTACCACGGGAAGATCCGCGGTCTGGACCGCTGTGGTCACTGCCCGATTTGGCCCTTCGGGGTCAGCGCCTGGATTCGCCCCTCGATTTGGCCCATCGAGGGGGAATCCAGCCAACGGCTCAGCTTGTTCGCCGGTCCCGGGTGAAACGGATGTCTGGTTCAGAAGGTTACTTTGCGAATCATTCTGAAAATCGCTCAACGGTCAGGTCTCCCAACCTTTTGAGCGTAGCATCCTGCGGGGTTCCGGCGTAAATCCTGTCAGACGCGATGGGCGGGCGGTGAGGCCCCGGCAACGCGGGTTAATGGCGCGGCGTTTACTGCACCCGGCTGCTGTGCGAGCCGAGGCGATAGGCGATGCCGACGCCAAAGGTCAAGGGAGTGAGGGAGTAGCTGTCGACGTCCCAGTACTGATCGGTTAAATCGAAACGCGCGAGGAACTGGCGGGTGACGTTGAACTCGGCGCCGCCGCCGAGGGAGTAGATGAGGGCGTTGTCGCCGCGATAATTGCCGTTGGCATAGTTGAGATCGAGATTGCCGTGGCCGACGAGAATCGTAGCGTAGGGATGGATGCCATGGATGGTGGTCGAAAGCTTGAAGCCACCGGCGTAGCTGCGCTCGTTGACGGTGATGCCTGTGGCGCTGTTGTAACGAAACTCGAGGGAGGGCTGCACGGCGAAGCGGATGAAGTGGGTGTAATCGATGCCCACGGTGTAGCCGAGGTTGTTGGTTTGGCCCCAGTCGGGGCTGATGAGGGTAGCCTGCGCGAAGGGAGCGATCTCCGAGCCGCGCTGCGCGGTCAAGAGAGCCTGAGCTGAGACGAATGGTGCGGTTGCCAGCAGGATTCCGAGGAGCAACGCGGACTTGAGGGAGGATGGGTGGAGCAGGTTCCGCATGAGACACCTCGGGAAGTTGGGTCGACGGGCTAGACCCGGAAAAAGCGATCCGATCCGCGACCTCGACCACGAATCTTATGGTTCAACTTTGCCCGGAATACGCCCGCGGCGTTATCCCCTATCTGTGCCAAGGAGGTACAACTTTAGGCAATTTGGGGCGACGCGCAGGACGACGCAGGCTGGGCACAGGGACGGTGCGGAGCGAAGGCAGGCGGCGTCTGCGGATGGGTCCGGTGCGGCGTTCAGCGACAAGGACTGCGGAGTGGGGGCGTCGCTGCCGATGGCGAGGAAGCGGGTCAGGGTTCGAGGCGGAGGGTGAATTCCTCGATGACGGGGTTGGTAAGGACCTCGCGGGCGATGCGCTCGACTTCGGCTTGCGCGAGCGCGGGGTCGGCGGCGAGGGAGTCGTCGAGGGTGAGTTGGAAGTACTTGCCCTGGCGGACGTCGGCGACGCCTTTGTACTCCATGCGGCGGAGCGCGCCGGCGACGGTCTGGCCCTGAGCATCGAGCACGGACCGCTTCAACGTGACGTATACATGCGCCTTCATGATGTCTGATTATAGGCGTTTACCGCTTTGCGTGGTCCTGCCAACGGACGGCATGGATTCTTGTATCGCAACGGATTCTTATAGACTAGGAGGAGGTGCGGCCTGTGCGCTTATTGAAGTGAATTCAACCCCAGCCGAAGCGAGCAGCTTCGGAGCGAAATGAAACCCGAGACCCTATGACGAATTACCTGGAACTGCCGGTCGGAGAACAAAGCCCGGAAGTGATCACTGCAGTCATCGAGATTCCGCTCGAAGGCATCAACAAGTACGAATACGACAAGAAGTACCACCTGTTCCGGCTGGACCGGAACCTGTACTCGCCGGTGCACTATCCGGGCGATTACGGATTCGTGCCGAGCACGCTGGCGAGCGACGGGGATCCGCTGGACTGCCTGGTGCTGGTGGATGCGCCGAGCTTTCCGGGATGCGTGATGGAGGTGCGGCCGATCGGCATGCTGGAGATGACGGACCAGGGGTTGGCCGACGAGAAGCTGCTGTGCGTGGGCAAGAATAACCCGCGGTATAAGGACGTGTGGAACTACTCGGAGATCTACCCGCACATGCTGAAGGAAATCACGCATTTCTTCGCGATCTACAAGGACCTTGAGGGCAAGCGGGTGGAGGTGAAGGGCTGGCGAGACGCATCGTTCGCGCGGGCGAAGGTGGTGGAGTCGCAGCAGCGGTTTATCGATAACAAGAAGAATCCGGAGCCGAAGCCAGAACCGAAGCAGGAGGCGAAGGCGGCGAAATAACTTGCGGGTCGAACATTAAACAGGAAGGGCCGCCGGTGAGGGCGGCCCATTTCCATGGCGGTTGAAAGGATCCAGCAGTTTCTCTAGTAGAGGCCCACGTACGCGTACTGGTCGACTGTCCCGACGAGCTGGGAGACCAGGACCACGACGACTTCGTTCGCGGTACCGCCGGAGGGGGTTGGCGGGATGGCAGCCGGCGCGGTATAGAGGCCGCCCGGGCTGACGATCTGGCCGGCCGCATTGAGGACGGGCTGGGTGATGGTGCCGTAGGGACAGACCGGAGCCGTTGCCGACGGGCAGGGGAAGGCAGTGGAGAGAGCGAACGGCGTGGGACCGACCTCCCAGACTGCCGTGTTGTCGGCGGTGTAGAGCGGATACTGAACCCCGTTGATCAGGCAGGAGGCGGTGGTGAGGCAAGGCGCAGCTCCGACGATGCCGCCGTAGAACTGATATTGGCCTCCCGTTGCGATGGTCGGCAGGTTCGGGTTATGGGCAACGGAGACGACGGGATTGACCAGACCCGAGGGAGTGCTTGGGGTATGAGGCGTCAAATAAGCGGAGGGTGGACCCTGCGCGGTGCTGCCACCATAAACTGCAATCAACATGCTGAAGGTAACCACGGCCGAGGGATTGTCGGGATCGCTGGGGACGGAGGCGACGAGCATGACGCAACCCTGGCAGATGCCCATGGCGTTCGCCTGGGCGAGAGCCGCACCGCTATAGATGGGCACGCCATTGACGGCGTAATAGACGTTGGGGCCGGTGGCGGTGGTGGTGCTGCCGCCTGGCGTACCGAACGTACCGACTCCAGAGCCAGATTCACCGACCGGGGTCCCGGTACCGGTGGGGAGGGTGTCGATACCAGAGAGATTGGGCTGCGGGTAGATGGCCCAAGTGACCGAGGACGCGGGCGCGTTGGTAACGGTCGCGAGGAATTCGACGGTGCCGCCTTCGCCCGTGTTGGGCATGGTCATGAGCGCACCGGCTGGAATGATTCCGCTGGCTCCGCCACCCCCGCCGTTGGATGCAGCCAGACCGGATGTCGTGATCGTAGGCAAGGGATAAGCCGGGTTAAACGTGATGCCCGAGGGACAATCCGTGCACTGGGCGGTGAGACTGATGGACACGTTCTGATAGCTGAAACCTGCTGGGGCCGCACAGCTGACCAGAGAATAGGTCGTGGCGGCGGTTGCGGCTATGGCGAGAATCTTCAAGCTGAGTTTCATTGGGGGAATCCTTTGTAATCCGGAACCAGAGAAGCATATCTAAAAATTTGCGTTCACGAAAGACTTTTTTGCGCCGGAAAGACGGCACACCGTACAGAACCGGCAAGGGTCGACTTCTTTTGAGACAGGAACTGTACCATCTGGGCACGGCGACACGCCAGAAGTATCTATTTACAGTGCGGGTAACAGGCTTTCGAGGGGGGAGCGCGGCGGCGGCGGGGAGACTGCCGGCGGGGTCTATTGTGGGGCAGGAACCGGCGGTCGAGACGGCATTTGGCTAATGCAGGGTGACAACGGCGGAGGCGGTCTTGGTGGGATCGGCCTGGGAGATGATGTTGATCGTAACGGTATTTCCGCTCGAGGGCATACTGGACGGCGCGACGTAGGTGCCGGCCGAATCGATGGTCCCGTAGGGATAGGTATAGGTAACCGGACTGCTGAGAGGGACCGGGACGGCGCCGCCGAGGTAGCCATTGGCGTACCAAGTGAGCGTGTTATTGAGATTGCCAACGGCGTACCCAATGAATTGCGCGGTGGAGTTGAGGGCGACGGTGGCGGCGGCGGGCGTCAGAGTGACGGCAACCGACGGGGAGGTGACGACGAAACTGACGGAGTCGCCGACGACCGGAATGGAGGTCCCGGGAGGCGAGGTGGTAGTGACATTTAATGTGACGCTGCCCTGGGTAATGCCGGAAGGAGTTTGGGCGTAGATGGGCGGGGTCGATGGGGCGGTGTAGAGGATGGTGTCGCTGGAGCCGCTGATGGGGGTGAGGGTGCCGATGTTATTGGCGTAGGTCGAATCCAGGAAACTCCACAGCGGGGTGCTGAGGTTGTTGGAGACGGTTCCGGTGAAGACCATGGTGCCGCCGACCGGGATGGAGATGGGCCGCGGCGAGATGACCACGCCGAGATATGCGGGGCTGATGGTTACGGAGTTGTCACAGCCGATGAGGGCGGCCGCGGCGGCGATGGCGGCCAGGCGAAGAATCATCGAGCGCGTTTCCATGAGGAGGGCCCTTCTCGGAACGGCGTGCACGTTCACCGGCGAATTCCAGCCAGTATAGGCGCGGGATGCGGCAGCGATCAATCGCGGAAATTGCCGCCATCGACGCGCGATGGAACGGGACGGGTTGAGGCGATGCGCGCGAGCCAATAGACGAGCGGACCAGCGGCTGCAACCAGAGCGGCGAAGAGGAGGGCAGGCAGCGGACCGACGTGCTCATCGCGCGCAGCGAAGAGAGCAAAAGCAATCAGCAGGGCCGGGCCAATGCCGGCGGCAATGGCGGCGGGAAGACCGCCGGGGATACGAAATGGGCGGGCCAAGTTGGGCTCGCGCAGGCGCAGCACGACCAGGGCGACGAACTCGAGCAGCAGGGAGGCTCCGTAAAGGACGAGGTCGATGGAGATGAGGCGCTCGAACGAGAGGCGAAGGGCGAGCGCCCAGGCGACCGCGCAGACCAGTACGCTGACCCAGGGGACCGGCGCTCGGTGCGGACGGGCGCGGGTGGTTCGCGCGAAGAAGCGCGGCAGGAGGCCGTCGAGGGCGAGGGCGTAGGGGACGCGGGCGTAGCTCATCATGAGCGCATTGAACATGCCGGCGCCATTGAGCATTCCGCCCAGCACGACGGCGAGGGCGAGGCCGGGACCGACGATGGAGCGGGCGGCATCGGTCCAGGCGCCGGTAGAAAACTGGCCGGCGGGGATGCCGGCGAGGCCGACGGCGGCCAGCGGCAAGATATAGGTGACAGCCACGAGCGCGGCGGAGATGAGCATGGCGCGCGGGTAGTTGCGCTGCGGGTTTTCGACCTCCTGCGCGACGGTGGAGGCGTTGTCCCAGCCCATGTAGTTCCAAAGCGCGATGGAGATGGCGCCGGCGAGCGAGGGTGCGGCGACCGGAGCTCGAAGCAGGACGAGGCCGTGGAGCAAGCGCTGGGTGATTGGGATGGCGGCGATGCCGGGCGCAGCGAGGACATGCGGCTGGGCGAACAGGCCCTGCCACAAGCCTGCGGCCACGAGCACGACGAACGGCGCGAGCAGGACAACAAACATGACGATCGAGCCTTCGCCGACGGCCTTGGCGCCACGCAGGTTCCACAGGGCGCAGAGCAGAACGACGGCGAGAGCCCAAAGGGTGCCGCGGTATCCCGCGGTGAGCTGGGGAGCGACGCGGGAGAGATAGAGAACGAAGATGACCGGGTAGATGGCCATATCGAAGATACTGGCGGCGAGTGAGAGCCAGGCTTCTTCAAATCCCCAGAAGCCGCCGAGGGCGCGACGCACCCAGCAGTAGTAGCCGCCTTCTTCGGGCAGGGCGGAGGCGAGTTCGCCGACCATGAGCGAGGTGGGCAGGCTCCAGAGGAAGGGGATGACGAGCAGCAGCAGGAGGGCGCGGCCGTAGCCCGCGTCGCCAATGATGTCTTCGAGACCATAGGGGCCGCCGGCGACCATGAAGTAGGTCGCTCCGATGAGCGGAAGCAGCCGCATTTTTCCATTGGCGCTGCGCATGCGCCAGCCTCCTGAGCAATATTTGCCGTAGAGGAGAATTTACCTGAAGGGAGTGGAGGGTGCGGGCGGGATTGCGAGAGTGGCCGGAGGGAAAGTGACCGAAGCGATGAGGCGCGGGCGGTCCTGGGGCGAAAAGTGCGCGACAGCGTGCATTGGAGGCACGACAATTCGAGGGACTACACTATAATCATGGTTCAACCCGGCGCTCCGGCACGGAGCCGCGGGGAAGGATGGAGAGTTGGCCGAGTGGCTGAAGGCGGCGGTTTGCTAAACCGTTGTAGGACCAAAAGTTCTACCGGGGGTTCGAATCCCCCACTCTCCGCCAGTGAACTCATTCTAAATAACTTATAGGAGTGCTGGACGGCCAGGATGCGGGCGGCTGGGTGGGTTTTGGTGTCCGGCAGGAGTCCCGTAAAGAGATCGCCGCCTTGGAATCTCGTTTTCTCGATTGATATTTCGCTTCGAGCAAGAGTTCCAGCGAAGGCGCGAAATCAGGGCTCCGGGCCAGAGCGTTCCGACGATCCACCGTCCGGGCAGCGTTGCCGAAGACGATGGGGAGTGACGCACTCTGCCCCTCTCGCGATGCTGGGGCGAAGTCACCGCCTCACGCTTTGGACGATGCCTTTGGCGCGGAGGCCTGCCTCGGCTTGCGCGAAGTAGTCTTCGACCGTGCCCTGAGTTTTGATCCAGTCGACATAGTGCGCAATTCCTGCCTCGATGGTAGTGTGCGGCTGGTAGCCAATGGTGCGAATGCGGGAAATGTCGGAGATGAGGGCGCGGATCTCGCCGGGGCGAAACTCGCCTCGGGCCAGGGGCTCGAGGTTTACGCCGAGCTGGCCGGCGATGATGGCGGCCAGTTCGCGCACGCTGGTCGCGCGTCCGCTGCCGACGTTGACGGGGAGTCCGTCGAGCGAGTTGGTGGTGGCGGCGAGCAGATTGGCTCGGGCGATGTCTTCGACGAAGCATAAGTCGCGGGTTTGGCCGCCATCTTCGTACAGGATGGGCGGCTGTCCGTTGAGCAAGCGCGTGCAGAAGATGGCGATGACGCCGGTATAGGGATTGAAGAGCGATTGGCGCGGCCCGTAGGTGCAGGAGTAGCGCAGGGCGACGGTGGGAATTCCAGTCTGTTGGCCCCAGAGCAAGACGAGGCGTTCCTGATCCACCTTGGTCAAGGCGTAGACGGTTTCGCCACCGCCGGGTGTGGTCTCCGCAGTGGGTATCGATGTGGTGGGCGCGCCGCAGACGGGGCAATGCACGCTGAAGTCACCGGCGCGGAGTTGCTCGACGGGACGGAGGGCGGGGGATACGCGGCCGTGCTCGGGGCAAATCGCTGCGCCCTCACTGTAAACAGCCTGGGAACTGGCCACGAGCACCTTGCGAATCGGCAGGTGGCGATCGCGGATGATCTCGAGCATCTGCGCGGTGCCGAAGCTGTTGACGAGGACGTATTTCGCCATTTCCGGCATGTAGCCGCCGTATGCAGCTTCGTGGAAGACGACATCAATGTCGGTTAGGGCGGAATGCATCGTTTCGTAATCCTGCACGTTGCCGATGCGGAACTCCGCGGCCGGGTTGATCCACTGCGGCTTGCCGTACTTGTGCGTCTGCGGCTCGAGGTTATCGAGAATGCGGACTGTCCAGCCCTCGCGCACCAGCAGGTCGACGATGTGCGAGCCGATGAGGCCGGCGCCTCCGGTAACGAGTGCGCGTTTCTGATGTGATGCCGACATTGGGTCTCCCTCGAACCAGGTTGCAGCAGGATATTAGCGACGTCCAGGCGTGCCTGAGACTGACGAGCGGGAACGGAGCAACACGGCCAGGATGCGTATTCCGGTCTTGACCGATGCGTGCAGATTGCCGGAGACTTTGCTGACGCCGCCCCTTCTGCATTTGTAATCGACGGCGATCTCCTGGATGCGCAGACGGTGCCTGGCCGCTTTGACCTGCATCTCCAGGTTCCAACCGTAGGTCATTTCGGACATATTCAGTTGCTTGAGGGAGGAGCGGCGAATGGCGCGAAAGGGGCCCATGTCGGTGTAGCGGGCCCCATGAAGGATGCGCAGGAGAAGCCCCACGACGCGTCCCGCAAAGATCTGGGTCAAGGACATTGAGCCGGGCTCGCGCTGGCCGCGGGTACGGGAACCGATGACGAAGTCGGCCGCTCCGGCCGCGATCGGAGCGACGAGGCGTGGAAGGTCGGAGACGACATCGCTGCCGTCGCCATCCATGAAGACGAGGATGGAGCTGGTGGAGAGTGCCGCGTCGGAACCTGCCTGGCAGGCGGCGCCGTAGCCGCGGGCGGACGTGATGACGCGCGCTCCGGCGGCGACGGCGATTGCGCCGGTGCCGTCGCTGGAGCCGTTGTCGACGACGATGCATTCGGCGATGAGAGGCCAGGGCATGGAGGCGACCACGTGGCCGATGGAGTCGCGCTCGTTGAGGGCTGGAATGATGACGGAGATCTGGCTGCTCACGGAGTCGCAGTCTCCGGGATCGAGCGGCCGAGATTGAGCCGGTGTAGGGACCAGTGGCGCAGGGCGATGTCCAACAGAAAGGCGATGAGCAATCCCCCGTAGAGAACCTGGTTGAGGAGGAACTGCTGCGGCCCGTAGCCAACTGCGATTGCGGTGGTGCAGAGGTAGAACAGCCCGCAGATATAGGCCAGGACTGTGATATCCGGGACGAGCGCGAAGAACGGGACGAGCCAGGCGATGTACCAAGGGTAGTGCGGAGAGAAGAGCAGCATCAGAGCGAGCGCAAGGACGAAGGCGGGGACCAGAAACTCAGCATTTGCGGGGAGGCTGAAGAGGCGCGCTTGCGCGCGGTTGGATATGGGCCACGCCGGGTTGCAGCAAGTCTTCCAGCACCACAGCATCAGCCCGGCGAAAACCATGGCGGCGAAGGCGAAGTATGCATGGGTCGAAAGATGGTGAAGGCCGGGTGCGCGCTGCGCGAGTTCGAGCAGAAAATAGCGCGTTCCGGATTCGATCCCTTCTTCCTGGACATAGCCACCGAGAAAGCCGAAGACGCGCATCCCCACGCTGGCGTAGCAGGCGTAACCGATGGCGATGACGGAGGCGACGGTTGCGGGCATCTTGTATTCGCCGCGGCGGAACAACGCGGGAAGCAGCACCAGCGGGTACATCTTGGTCATAATGGCGAGGCCGAGAAACAAGCCTGTGAGGATGGGCCGCCTGCGGTAGCGCGCGAGCAGCGCGAGCGTGATGAAGGCCATGGCCACGGCATCGAGATGGCCAGAACTGCCAATCTCCCAGACCAGCAATGGGCACCATGCGTACAACAGCGACTGTTCGCGGCGAAGACCCAGCTCGCGCAAGAACTTGAGGAGCGCGACCAGGGTGACGCCTTCGAACGCGATCATCGCGGCTTTCATGCACGTCACCGTCGGGCTGATGAAGGTAACGAGATAGAAGAGCATCTCCGCGACAGGGGGGTAGATGGTGTGCGCATAGTCGCGGCGATTGATGTGGTCGAAGAGGTCGTGGTTGGGGACACGCAGGAAGCTGAGCGCGGGATCGCCCGGCACATAGCGATAGGGCGAGATGTGCGCGTGCTGGACGACACCATCCCAGACGTAACGGTAGATGTCGGTCGACAGATACGGGTGGGGGAAGAGTGTGACCAGGCGAAAGGCGACAGCGAACGCGAGAACGATCGCGAGGGTGAAGCGGTCGACGGGCATGGTGAGGATGATGACGACGGCCAGCGCATAGAGGATAGCCGACCAGCCGGAGACTCCCGAGAAGCCTAGGGTGAAGCGGTGAAACTCCCGGATGAGTTGACCGGTGAAGAGAAACAATCCGGTTCCGAGCAGCATGAGAGCGGCATTGGTCTGCCAGGACTGGGGCCTGATCCAGCGCCGCATGGAGGCAGGAATCACTTGCTCACTCCTGCGGCTTCAAGGAGAAAGCTGCGGCTGTGCGGTGCAGGATATCCGAGTGCGGCAGCGAAGGGAGGGGGGATGCGGCGCAGCAATTCATCCTGCAGCAGCTTCAACGTTTCGGCATCGTCCACGTCATACCAGACGGGAAGTTCCACCAGTTCGACCCCGGCGTGGGCGATTGCGGCTACTGTTTCACGGTAGACCGTCGCAGTGCTCCAGTGAATATCTGCGAACGGCTCAGGACGAGGCGCCTTCAGGCCGATCAGGTAGTAGCCGCCGTCGCTCGATCCGCCGAGCACGATGCGGTCGCCGGGACGGGACAGTGCTTCCGCGGCTGCGCGAAGGGCGCTCGCCGGCAGGGTGGGCGAGTCGGAGTTGATCAGGCAGACTGCGCCGAAGCCACAGGCCAGGATGTCTTCTGCGGCGGCAAGGAGTCTCTCTCCGAAGCCGTCGCCGCGTTGCGCGATGAGCTTGAAGCCGGAGGGAAGCAGATCGTCGAAGAGACCTTCGTCGCCGACCGGGGTGTAGCAGACGACGCCGGACGCATTGGACGTGGCGGCGACCTCGGCGATGTTGCTGGTTGTGTCCCGCAGGAAGCAGATGTTCAAGGCGGCAGCTTGTTCGGCGGTGAGCGGCGGCGACAGGCGGGTCTTGACCTTGCCGGGCCGGGGCGCTTTGGCCATCACCGCGAGGGCGCACTGCGACGCGAGTGCGGGGTTGCGGCGGGAAGGCTCAAGGATGGGGTGAGGCATTCAGGCGGCGCTCCGGCTCTTCCGATCTACCTGGGCTTCGGTCGGTTGGCAAATTGTTGCACCGTCATAGCCCCGCGTACCAGTCATATCCGAGTTTGGTCCAATAGTCATCCGGTTTCCGGTTCGTATACGCGATGAGTCCAATTCGCTTGATCTGCTTGTAACCATACTTGGTCGGCATGTGCAGGCGAAGGGGCGCGCCGTGATACTGCGTAAGCGGCGCACCCATCATTTCCGTGACCAGCAGGGTCTGCGGATGGCGGCAAACATCCAAGTCGTAGCCGGTGTAGTAATCGCCGTCCGGAGTTTCCATGTAGACGTACCTGGGCTCGTTTCCGTCGATGAGGGCCGGCGGGTAGGCTTCCATGAAATCGGCCATACGGATTCCTGCCCAGTGCACGATCTCGCTCCAACCTTCGATGCATTTGAACTGCGTCACCAGTTCGTGGCGCGGCAGCTTCAGGATGTCGTCGAGGGTGAGCAGCAAGCCCGGAGTCTGAGGCATCAGGGTGCTGAAGCTCTCGCCAGCTTCCTCCTGGCCGCGCGGCATGCGCGCGGTACGGTCTTGCTCAGCCTCGGCTTGCGCCATCATGGGCATTGGCGCCATCTTCTCGGCGGTTCGCGCGTTGGGATCGACCTTGGTGTCGTGGCCCTGGTCCTCGTGGGTCTGGGCGTCCACATAACGGTAGTCCCATGCGGTTACATCGCTGCTGAAGCGTGGATGCGTTGCGGCATTCTGCACTCCGACCAGTTGCAGTCGCCAGCTCTCGGCGACAAGCATTTTCTTCAGGCCATACACGCCGTTTACGCGCAGGTCTCTTGCCTCTCTGAGCGGGTACGTGGGGGCCAGCGCATGATCGCGAAACACGGCGCGTGCGATGGCCGCGTTTGTTTGAAAGGCGCGGCGGAAGGGGCCGGGCTGCATCTCGATGGCGGGACTTTGATCCATCCAGCGGTAGAAGCTGTAGCCCGCGCCCGCGGCCACCGCGGCTGCGACGAAGGCGCGACGGGTGTGCCTGCGCGACTCTGCCAGCACAGCCTGGTTGGCGGCTTCGACCTGGGCCTCGTCGCACGCGGCGAGCGCTTCGATCGGGGCTTCGGCAATTGGTTCGGAAGCGGGCGGCTCGCTGGTGGATTCGGCACTTGTATCCGCCCGGGCGGGCGATGCGAGGTCACTCTCGCCGCTCTGAGCTTCCGCAGCGACAGGGGTGGGCGAAGCTTCCGGCTTGACCGGTGCGGTATCCGGGGCTGGAGCCGAATCGTCTATCGGCACTGGATCGTATTCGCTCATTTCCAACTCCGGCGTTGCATTTCAATTGAGGGAGCGTCCACGTTCTGGATCTCTCGGCCGCTGACCATGGCGCGAAAGTTGTTCCAGCCGGCGAGCACGACCTGTCCGACGTGAACCATGAAGAAGGCGAGAAAGCTCATCGTGATCCAGAAGTGCAACCAGCGAGCCATCTCATAACCGCCCAGCAGCGTGGTGAGCCAGTGCAACTGGGTCGGCTTGTAGATCGCGAGGCCGGTTACCAGCATGCCCGCGCCCATGAGGATGACGGAGGTATAGGCGATGCGCTGGGCGCCGTTGTATTTTGTCTGCTCGGGCAGGCCTTTGCGGAGATGAAGGTCGACGAGCGTCACCTGAATGGCATCGCGCAAGCTACGGCGCTCCGGCACCAGAAAGCGCCATTCACCGGAGAGCCAAAGAAAGAGAACGTAGGCAATACCATTCAGGGCGAAGATCCACATGAAGAAGAAGTGATAGCCCAGGCCCTCGGTGACGTGATAGGGGACGTTCATCTTTTGATAGAGCCAGTCGGGGAACAGGCGGAGGAAGGTGAGCTTGCCGATGCCAATCCGGTAGATGGCGTGCGGATGCCGATAGGCGTTGTCCGAATCGTTCCAATAGATGAGGATGCCGCTCCAGATCATGGTGAACAGCACGGGAAAGTTGACCCAGTGCATCCAGCGGATGGCGAGCGGATGCTTGCGTTCGAGACGTATGGTTGGAGCGGCGGGGCGGTCGGCGCTGACAACAGGCATATTCTTTCTCCACAAGAGTTCGCTGGACTTGTCCCCAGAGGGTGGGCGGCGTGGTTCTCGAATTCGCTCTCAATCTCGAGAAAACTGCGCGATGTCTTTCGAAAACAAACGATCCAAAGTTCGTCCCAATGCCACCCGCAGGTCCTACTCAAGCTTGGAACATCCCAAGGGAGATTGTTCGCCAAGGCCACCACGCAACGAAACCAGCGAGTTTGAGGCTCAGTATATTCGCAACCCCGGCTGGCTTTCCAATCGTCGCCCAATGCGGTGGTGGGTCCGTGCGAAAATCTGCGGTGTTGGAATTCTTGTCGCTGCGCTCGCTCACCGAGTCATGCCTCGCCGCTGAAGCAAAGATCGCGACTTTGCCACCCTTGCCCGACGGGTATGGCCGATGCGCTTCGATTGAGTTGCATTGCGTCGTCGAAACCGTGAGAATCCCTCTTGCCTCACAATCCCGGCAAAGCAGACAGGTCAAACATGAAAACGAGAATCGCCCTGGTACCGTTGCTCACACTGACGCTCCCCTTGACTTGCGCGACATTGACGTTGGGAGCACAGGCCGGAGCGGGAGCCAAGGCGACTCCGCACAGGCCCGAAGGCCCGTGCGACATTTACGCCGCGGCCGGCGCCCCCTGCGTCGCCGCGCACAGCACCACGCGCGCGCTCTACGCGAGCTACAATGGCCCGCTCTACCAGGTGCTGCGTCAGTCGGACCGCACGACCGCGGACATCGGCGTGGTTCAGCCAACCGGCACGGATGCGGGCGGGTACGCCGACGCGGCCAAACAGGACGCATTCTGCGCCAACACCTATTGCTGGATCGCCACCATCTACGACCAGTCCGGCAAGCACAACGACCTCACCCAGCCGCCGCGCGGAGGATTCAGCGGGCCGGCCATGGGCGGATTCGACAACCTTCCCGTGGCTGACATGGCGCCGATCACGATCATGGGGCACAAGGCTTACGGCCTGTTCATCGAGCCCGGCATGGGCCTGCGCGAGGACGACGCCAAGGGCACCGCGGTCGACGACCAGGCGGAAGGGCAATACTGGGTCATCAATGGCCAGCACTACAACTCCGGATGCTGCTTCGACTACGGCAACGCCGAGACGGACAGCCGCGATGACGGCAACGGAACCATGGAAACCACCTACTACGGCGACTCGGGAAGCTGGTATCACGGTCCGCCTCCCGGCCCGTGGATCATGACGGACCAGGAGAACAACCTGGTTGGCTGCGCGAATCCGGATGGATCGAAGTTCTGCGCAAGCCTGCCCAGCGTCACGTGGCGCTTCGTGACTGCGATGGCCAAGGGCGAGCCGCACCACTGGACCTCCCTGGGCGGGGACGCGCAGCGGGGCGCACTGTCGGTGATGTTCAACGGGCCCCGCATCAACTCCACCTACGATCCGATGCGCAAGCAGGGTGCCATCCTGCTGGGCAATGGCGGCGATAACAGCAATGGGTCCCAGGGAACCTTTTACGAAGGCGCAATCACAGCCGCAAAGACCTTCCCGACCGACGCCACCGACCAGCTTGTGCAAGCCAACGTAACCGCCGCCCGATACGACGTGCAGCAGGTGAGGCTTGGGCCGGCGTCGGCTACTGCGACACCTCCGGGGCTTCAGACGTTCTCGCCGGGATCTTCGCAGGACACCACGGTGACGTTTACCAACACCACGGGAGCGCCGGCGGCCGGAGTCAAGCTGAGTATCGCTGCGCCTAAGGGATGGACAGCACTGGTCTCGGGCACAAGCGAAAGCGCAAAGACCTTGGCCGGCCCGATCGCGCCCGGTGCGAGCGTGAGCGCGACCTTCAAGGTCACTTCGGGGACGACGGCCTTCAACGGCGACCTGATCGGCGAAGCTGCGTGGACGAGCGCGAGCGGCGAGAAAAAGGTCCAGGTAACCATCGCGGAGAAGGTACGCAACGTCAGCCCGATTAAGATCAACGAGTTTCGCATCAGCACCGGGACTCCGGCCAACCCGACGAACACGTTCCTCGAGCTCTACAACGCCGGCGCCAGCAGTGTGGACATCTCCAATTGGACTCTGACCGAGCACCCGACTCAGCAGGCCATCTTTTCTGCGATCAGAGTTCCGGCGGGAACCAAGCTCGCGGCGCGCGGTTTCTACGTGCTCGGCCTTTCCAACTCCGGGTTGGCCGTACCGGCGCGCGCGGGCGATGCGACTCTCTACGTCAGAAGCACGACGGGCATGACGGTCGGCGATGCGATCGACATCGACACCGGGTCCAAGGCGGAGACCCGGAAGATCGCAAGCATCGGGACGGCGGCCGGCAACAACACGACGCTGTGGCAACCGCTGCCCGACGGTCCGGTGATCACGATTCCAGCCGGCTCGACCAACGTGCCCGTCACCAGCGTGTCCGGCTTCGCTGTCGGCGAGAAGATTGCGATCGGTTACGGCGCCACGTACCCTGCCGTTGCACGCAGCACCGAAAAGTACGAGATCGCCACCGTTACCGCCGTCGGCAAGCCCGGGACCCAGGCCTACCTGGCGTCGGACGCGCCCGCCGGGTCGACCAACATCAAGGTGACGAATGTCGCCAACATCACCGCCGGTGACAAGATCAGCTTGGACATCGACAGCGTCGGCCATGGGATCGAAACCGTTACCGTCACGCATGTCGGCACAGCCTCGAATCGCGGGGCGCAGGCTCCCGGCACCGGCCTCGACCTCGCCGCTCCCTTGCGCTTCAATCACTCGGCTAACATTCCATTCAGCGATCGAGGGACCGGGATCAGCTTCCAGCCCGCGACGGCCTTTGCCCACTCGAGCAACGAACCCGTCCAGCCTCTGGGCACCGGCGTTACGCTCGACCGGGCTTTGGTTTCCGAACACGCGATCAACGCGGTTGTGCACGACGGGCAAACGACGACCGCTGGATACCAGGGAGCGGTCGCGCCCAACCAATGGTTCGGCGGTCCCGCCCTCTCGCCCAGCGCCGGCAACATGGTGCTGCGGGATGCTGCTGGCCTGGTCGTCGACAGCCTCAACTATGGCTTGCTGGTTGACCCATGGGCTGCCGAGGGCTACCAGGCAGCCGCCGGAGCCGGGCAGAGTGGCTGCCGTGTGGCTGCTCCCAGCCCCGGTACGAGCGCGGGCCGCTTTCCGGACGGCGCCGACAGCGACAGCAATTGTGCGGACTTTGTGACCCAGGCTGCTGCCACCCTGGCGGTTGCATCGACCGCCGGCACGACCAACATCAAAGTCACAAACGTGGAGGGCTTTGACGCTGGGCAGACCGTCCTGATCGATACGGGGGCGAACCAGGAGGCCGCGGTCATCCGGGCGGTTGGCACGCCGGGAGCGACGACGATCGACACCGCGACCACCGTGGGCGCGACTACGATCCCGGTTGCCAACGCGTTCGGCTTCAGACCCGGGCAGACTATCACCATCGATGGCGGTGCGAACTCCGAGACGGCGGTGGTTGCGGCTGGCGGCAGACGCGGCGCCCCCGCCATCCCCCTCGCCGAGCCGCTGAAGTATGCGCACGGCGCCGGCGCGCAGGTCTCCGGCAGCGGCATCACGCTGGCCACGGCACTGGCTTCCGCGCATGCAGGAGGAACTCCGGTGAGCGACAACATCCCCACACCGGGTGCGCCCAACCGGTATTCCAGGAGACCTCAATGAGGTTCGATGTATTTCAAGCCGGCTACAAGTAAATGAACGCAATCGGGAAGACGGCGAGCGGGTGGAGGGACTGAAGCCTTGCGTCCGGAACCGTGCTAAGCTGTGTCCACTTCGCCATCGGAGTCTCAGGCGAAGCGGGAGTTCGAGCGGCAATGGGATCCCCGCAGCGCATGCGCAGCCTGGGAAGAACGAGACGCCTGCTATGGTTGGCGATTCCGGTTGCCGTGGTGCTGGCGGCTGGATTGATGGTGGTTTCGAGCGCGCGGCGGGCGTTCCGCAGCGCCAGCGAGGCGGTTGCGGAGGAAGGCCAACTGCCGTTCACGCTGCGCCCGCTGGATATTACCAATGCGGCCAGAAGCCTGGGAGCTGAAACGGTTGCCGCGCGCCCCAGCTATACCAGCGGCGCGTTCCTGCTGGACAATCTGTATCTGGGCGGGCCGACCGGCCTGACGATGATTCGCGCGGATGCTGGCGCGGGCGCGACGCTGCGCGCCGGGTTCGAGCTACCTGCGGCGACGATCGATGCGATGGCGGCGGGGCGGGTGCGCGGAAGCACGGAGCCGCAACTGCTGGTAGCGACCGGCGGGGCGGGGCTGCTGCTGCTGGAACCCGGGCCGGGCGCGGCGCCAACGATCCAGCAACTTCTGCCGGCTGCGGCGGCTGCGCGCGACCTGACCGCAGTGGTAGTGCTGGGCACGGGAGAGGTGCTGCTGGGCACGCGCCATCGGGGCGTGCTGGTTTACGACGGGACGACGCTGGCGCCGCTGCGATTTACGGTTGGGGGCGTGAATCCGGCGACGGTGGAAATTACGGCGCTGGCTGCGGTCGACTCGGCATCGTTTCTGATCGGCACGCGCGCGGCCGGTGTTTTCTACGTGCATGCGGGGACGGTGGAGCAAGCCAACGCGGGGACGGGGCTGCCCGACGACGAGGTGGAGTCGATTGCGGTGTCGGCTGCGCGGGCATTTGTCGGAACGCCGGTGGGCACGGCGGAGTTCGATCTGGCGGCAGCGGCGTTCCGGCCGGTGCGGGTGCTGGCGCAGGGGGTATTCAGCCACGCGCTGGCGGTCGACGAACACGAGCTGACGATCGGGACGTTCGACCAGGGCATCCAGCAGGTGGCGCTGGACGGTCCGGCGTTGCGAAGGGTTTCGATTGCGGCGGGCCCAGCTGCGGAGACGATGCAGCGGGTGGACGCGTTCCTGACCGCTGCGGATGGGCGGTACGCGCTGGCTGACGGGACGCTGCTGCGCCGGGAAGGCGGAGGGTGGACGCCGGCGCTGGCGCCGGGCCCGGCAACGCTGACGGACGGCAACATCTCGGCGCTGACCTTTGCGCCGGACGGCACTCTATATATAGGCACCTTCGATCGCGGGATGGACCTGCTGAGCCCGGACGGCAACATCCGCCACCTGGAGGACGATCAACTTTTCTGCATCAACCGGCTGGTGGTTGACCCGCAGCGGCATACGGTGGACGCTGCGACGGCGGACGGGCTGGTGCTGTTCGACGCGCAGGGCAAGCCGCGGCAGGTGCTGACGGAGCGCGATGGGTTGATCTCGAAGCACGTAACGGATGTGAGCTTTACCCGCGGCGGCACGGTGGTGGCGACCGCGGCCGGCATTACGTTTCTGAGCGCAGCGGGTGCGGAGAGTTTGTATGCGTTCCAGGGGCTGGTGAATAACCACGTATACGCGCTGGCCTCGGTGGAGGGGCCGGGCGAGGTGCTGGCAGGAACGCTGGGTGGGATTTCCGTGCTGAAGGCGAATGCGGTGGAACGCAACCTGACGGTGGCTAATTCGAGTCTCCGGCACAACTGGATTACGGCGCTGCTGCCGATGCCGGACAACTCGGTGCTGGTGGGGACGTACGGCGCGGGGCTGGAGACGCTGGACAGCGCGGGGCGGTTTACGCCGGTGGAGTTGTCTGCAGGGACGGCGCGCGATCTGGTGATCAACCCCAATGCGCTGTATGCCACCACCACGCACCTGTATGCGGGGACGCTTGGCGCGGGGATGCTGGTGTATTCGGTTGCGTCGGGGAGATGGTCGGCGGTGACGAGCGGACTGCCTTCGCTGAACGTGACGGCCTTTGCCGCGCGGGGCGGCGAGATTTATGTGGGCACAGAGAACGGCCTGGTGCGCGTGCCCGAGGCCAACCTGCCATGAAGACTCTGGCCATTTTCCTGCTGCTGGCTGGCTGCGCGCTTCGGGCGAGGGCCGACTCCGGCACGCTGACGCCGCGCGACAAGGACGCTCCCGACGCAGCGATCCTGTCGCTGGACGAAATGCGCGTGGACATCACGATCGAGGACGGCGACGCGCACGTTTCCATTGTGCAGATCTTTACCAACCACACGGCGAACATTGAAGAAGGGACGTACCGCTTTGCGCTGCCGGGGGGCGCGACGGTGTCGGATTTTGCGGTGTGGGACGGAGCGGTGCGGATCCCGGCGGTAATCCTGGAGCGCAAACGCGCCGAACAGGTGTACGACGAGGCGCGGCTGCAGGCGGTGGACCCGGGACTGCTGGAGGCGGGTGAGCGGGACGACAAGGACCCGCGGACGACGTCGCTGTTTACGGCGAAGATTGTGCCGATACCGGCCTACGGCACGAAGCGACTGGAGATTGAATACCACCAGCGGCTGGCCACCGCAGACTTCAAGCAGTATTTCGCGCTCTCGCTGAAGCCGGACGCGGGGCAACAGCAGACGGCAGGGAGTTTCAGCCTGCACTTTGTGCTGCGCTCAGCGCATGCGCTGGAGGGATTCAGCGCGGCGGCGAAACGCTTTCCGCTGACGCTGACGACGAACGACGCGCATACGGTGGAAGGGACGATGCACGGCGACCGGGTGCCGCTGGATGAAGACTTCGCGGCCAACTGGCAACTGGCGCAGTCGGAGGCGGACAAGCTGAGCGTGATCACGCACCGGGACCCGCACACACCGCTGCCGACGGCCGGGGAACCAGTAGCGGCGCGCCGCTCGACGGCGCCAGAGCCGGGGTTCTTCGAAGCACAGATGCTGGCAGGCGATCCGGGGAGCACGAGCCAGGCGGCTGCGGCGGCCACTGCTCCGGCGCGGACGGTGATCCTGCTGTTTGATAACTCGCTCTCGATGCAGTGGGAGAAGCTGGAACGCAGCTACGCGGCGCTGGAAGCGACGCTGCAGACGCTGAGGCCGGCGGACCGCTTCAACGTGCTGCTGTTCCATCAGAACGTCACGGCCTTCCAGCCGCAGCCGGTGGTGGCGAGCCCGGAGGCGGTGCGGCAGGCGCTGGACTTTGTGCGCGGAAGCAACCTGCGCGGGGGGACGGACCTGCTGAAGGCGTTGACGGCCGCGCTGGCCCAATCGAACCAGGCGAACCCGACGATTGCGCTGTTCTCGGATGGAGGATCGGACCGCGGGGAGACGGTGGTAGGAGGCAAGATTGCGGCGCGGTACGCGGCCGAGTGGAGGCAGTCTGCGCATCCGCCGCAGACGGATGTGTTCGCGGTGGGTGACGATGCGAACCTGCCGCAGCTGCGGAAGCTGGCGCAGAACAACGGCTTCGTGGAGGCGGTGCTTTCGACTGAGCCGGTGGACTTCCACCTGCAGTCGTGGACCAGCAAGCTGACGCACAGCGCGATTGCAGGAGCTGCCCTGACGGCATCGCCGGCGGCGCAGACGGCGATGATTTACGCGCTTGACGATGCGGTGTATCCCGGCTCGATGGCGGAGTGGGTCGGGCAGTATCAACCCTCGCCGCAGCCGCTGACACTGACAGTGCGCGCGAGCCGCGGCGGGACCGCACTGAGCGCGACGGCGCAGACCGCACTGCCGGCGAGCGAGCTGACGCATCCGCAGCTTCCACGCATCTGGGCGCAGGCGCGGGTGAACGCGCTGCTGGCGCAGATCGAAAGCGAAGGCGAGACGGATGCTGCGATCGACGAGATCATCCGGCTTTCGCGCCGCTATAAATTTGTAACGCCGTACACGAGTTTTCTGGCGGTGCCGCGCTCGCTGCTGCGGCCGCGGGTAATTCGTCCGGGCGATCCGGTGCTGCGCATACGCACCGACGCGGAGATCACGTCGGTGATTGCGCTGTTCCCCTTCGGGCTGACCAAACCGCTGCGGCACCTGGCGAGCGAAGACGTGCAGGCGCCGGGCGATGCGGCGAACCGGCTGTGGGAGACGCGCTTTCTGGCGCCGCCGGAGATGAAGGACGGAACGTACAGCGTTCGGCTGATCCTGCGCGACGTGCACGGCAACACCTATCGCGAGGCGAAGACGTTCGTGATTGCCAGCACGCCGCCAGCGGTGAAGGTGCAGCTGCCGCTGGCCAGCGCGCACCGGGGCGGGACGCTGGAGATTCGCGCGGCGGCTTCGGCGTCGACGCGGACGCTGACGGCACACATCGAGGGCATGGCCCCGGCGGCGCTACGCTGGGACGCGCGCGCCGGGACCAACACCGGCGTGCTGGCCATTCCGAGCGATCTTCCTATCGGCAGGTACACGCTGACGGTGACGGCGGAAGACATTGCCCACAATCTGGGCAGCCAGGAGGTGCCGATCGATGTCCTCCCGTAACGGAGCGCGGAGGCGGTGGAACGAATCGCGGCAACGAGCGGGGCGAAGCCTGCTGTGCGCGGGCGTTGTGCTGACCGTGCTAGCTGTTCCGGTTGCAGCCTACGCGACGTTCCCGGCGTGGATGCAGCATATTGTGGGCGCGTCTTCGGTGGAGGCGGCGCTGTATCGCGCGATGCAACTGCCGGCGGTCCAGGCGCTTTATCCGCGCCCGCCGCAGGAGGCGGCAGGCCAACTGGCGCAACTGATTGCGACGAACCCGGGCAACGCGGAGCTATACCAACTGCGCGCGCGGGCGGAGGGGCAAGCACTGGATGAAGCGGCGGCCGAGTCCGATTGGAAGCTGTATGTGGCGCACGCGGCCGACCCGATGGCGGCGCGGATGGAGCTGGCGGATTTCTATGAGCGCCGGCTGATGGCTCCGCAGGAGATTGCGGTACTGGGCGAGGTGGCGGCGGCGCCGGCGATGGCATCGGAGACGTATGTTGCGCCGACCGAGCAGCGCTCGTGGATGGCCTTTGAGCGCATGCTGGGCACGATTTACCAGCAGGGGATGCCGGCGGCGCAGACGGAGGCGACGTTCAACGCCTTTATTGCGCGCTATCCTGACCAGCCCGCGCTGTACGCGGCGTTTCTCGAGTTCCGACTGGAACAGCAGGACTGGGTGGGGGCGCAAGCGCTGATTGGGCGCTATGGACGGCAGTTCCCGCAGGACCATGTCTTTCCGATTCGCGCGCAAGCGCTGCTGGAGTTTCGCCGCGGCAACATCGATGCGGCGCTGGCGGTTTACGACCGCGCCTTCCAGCCGCTGTGGCCTACGGAGCTGGTGCAGTCGTACTTCGCGCTGCTCGACCAGGCGCACCGCCAGCGCGCGTTCGTGGCCGCGGCCCGCGAACAACTGGCCGCGCACGCCGACGGTGCTGAGGCGCTGAACGCGCTCGCGCGCATCTTTTACTACGATGAGCAGGCCGGACGCAGCAGTTCGGCGCAGCAGACGCTCGACGCGTTTCGCATTGCACGCGATGCGCGGGGCGGGGCGTGGACGGCGGAGGACCTGTGGACGCTGGCAGCGCTGAGCCATGCGAACCGCAACTACGCGGAGGCCGCGCGTTACGATTACGCACTGGCGGCAACGGGCGGCAGCGTGCCCAACGGCGAGGCCTGCGCGCAGGCGGGACTGGCGGGGCTGGTGACGATCCTGCTGGAGGCTCCCGAGCAGCCGCTGGCCATCGGAGCGCAGAACCTGACGCTGTATCGGGACATTGCGACACTCGACCAGGGGCCCGGCTACTGGAACGGCATCTTGTCGCTTTGGCTCAATGGGGAACGCGCGCAGTCGGAATACCAGTCTGAAACTTCGCGAGCGCAGAGTTATTTTCATCGGGCGAAGGCAGCGGAGCTTCTGGATGAGTTAGACAAGCGATTTCCGGGAGCACCGGAGCGGCCGGCGCTGCATGCGCAACTGATCCACGCGCTGGCGCAGTACGGCGAGCCGGCAGCGGTGGTTTCGGCGGGACGGGGTTTTCTTGCGGCGTTCCCTGCTGCGCCGGAGCGGGTGGAGGTGGCGAGCCTGATGGCCGATGCGTACGCCCGCGAGAACGACACGGCCGACGAATTCGCGCTTTACGAGTCGCAACTGAATGAACTGGCCGCGAAGACTGCAGGGCTGCCGCTGACTTCGGCGGCGACGGCGCCGAGGCGCGCGCCTGCGCCCGGGACCGTCAACTTTTATGTGAGGGTGCAGGACCCGGACTCGGTGGACAGTGACGCGGCCGCGGCGCAGCCATTGAAGTCGGAGCCGCTGGCGAAGATGCCGGCGCGCCAATCGCTGGCGGAGGGCACGGCGTACGCGAGTGTGCTGGACCGCTATCTGGGGCGGCTGACGGCGACGGGGCAGCTTCCGCGCGCGCTCACCGTCCTGCGCGCGCAGCTCGACCGCAACCCGAACGATCCGCTGCTGTATGAGCGGCTGGCTACGTTCTTCCAGCAAAACAACCTCTCCGCGCAGCAGGAGCAGATCTACCAGCAGGCGCTGGCGAAGTTCCAGGATTCCTCGTATTACGACAAACTTGCGCGCGTGTATTTGCGCGAGCGCAAGCGGGAGGCGTTCGGAGAGCTGACGGGAAAGGTGACGGCAATCTTCTCCGGAACGGAGCTCGACCGTTTCTTTGCCAATGTCGTTCCGGGTGAACCGGTTGGCCCGCAACTGGCGCTCCAGTTGAATCTATACGCTGCCAAGCGCTTTCCGCACGACCTGGTGTTCACGCGCAACCTGCTGAGCGCGTATCAGGCGAGCGCGACGCGCGACCCGGCCGCTTACGAAGCTTTGCTGCGCGCGCAGTGGTGGGAGTCGGACGCACTGCGCGACGAATTTCTGACTTACCTGAGCCGCACGGGAAAGCTCCAGAGCGAGCTGGCGCAACTGGAAACGCTGAACAATCAGGCTTCCGGGACGCGGCCGGGATCGAATCCAGCCGCGCTGCGCGAACAGGCAGCGATCGACATCTTCACCTCGCACTTCGAGCAGGCGGCGCCGCTGCTGGGCGCGGTTGCGGACCTTTATCCCGCGGACGCGGATACCGGCGACCAGGCGGTCTCGCTGTATCGCTCGCTCGCGTATCTTGACCCGCAGCCGGCGTCGACTCTGCGCGCTGTCGCGCTGGAGAAGAACCTGCTGGCGGCCGCGCCCGATAGTCCCGACCGGCTGGCCACGCTAGGCGATCTGTACGCCGAGGCCACCAGCACGGGAGGCGAAGATCTGGAGGCGGCTGCGCCCTACTGGCGGCGGATTCCGGAGCTGCATCCGGGTTCGACGCAGGGCTTCCTGACCAGCGCGACGATCTTCTGGGACTACTTCCAGTTCGATGATGCGATGAGCGAAGTTGCGGCCGCGCGCAGCCGCTTCCACTCGCCCGCACTGTTTGGATACGAGGCGGGCGCGATTGAAGAGAACCGGCACAACCTGGCAGCGGCGGTCGCGGAGTATACCAACGCGGCGATTCATCCGATCGAGATTCCGCGCCACTTCGACTCGGCGCTGGGGGTGATCGATGCATGGCTGAAGCCGCCGTCGGATGCGGGCGACAGCAATTTCCGCTCGACCGCGCAGAGTTTTCTGGGGTCGGAGGAGGCGGACGCGCGGCTGATCCAACTGGCAGCCCGGCCTGCGGCGAAGGCGAGCGTGGACGCAGCGACCGCGAAGGCAGAAGCCGAAAACCCGGCCAACACCGCTGCGCTGACGCTGCGCGCGGACGTGCTGGCCGCGCAGCATCATGCGCCGGAACTGGCCCCGCTGCTGAGCGAGCTGTTTGACGGAGCGCTGGACCGCGCGGCCACGCTGGACGAGGCAGCGGCGATCGGAGGACTGGCCCAGGCCCGCAGTCTGACCGCGGTGTACGAGCGCGCGCTGGCCAAACAAGCCGCGCTGACCGCGGACCCGGTGGAGAAGATCGAGATCGAGTACTCGCTGGCGCGGTCGCTGGAGTCGCACGGGGACGTCGCGGGCGCGGCACGCATTATGGATGAGGTCCACGCGGCCAACCCGCGCATTCTCGGGGTGGTGCGCACGACCACGGATTTCTACGCACGCACGAACCAGCCTGCACGGGCCATCGCCACATTGCTGGATGCCGCCAAGGCCGCGACGCCAGCGCTGGCCCGCGACTTCACGCTGGAAGCCGCCGGGCGGGCAAACGACGCGAACGACACCGCGCAGGCGCGCGCATTGGCGCTGGGGCTGCTGGCCGAGACCCCTTACGATGCCCGCGTGCTGGACATCGTTGCCACCAGCTACGCGCGCGCACACGACGACGCAGGACTGAAGCAGTTTTACCTCGCGCAACTGGATGCGGCCCGCGGCGCAGCGGGCCTGAGTGCGGACGCGCGCAAGGAGGACCTTGCGCTGCTGCGGCGCGGACTGATTCCCGCGCTGACCCGGCTGAACGATTTCGCGGGCGCGACCGACCAGTACATCGCGCTGCTCTCGGCATTTCCGGAAGACGCAAGCCTGGGCGAGGAGGCGGCTCTGTACGCGTTGAAGCACGACCGCCAGGAGCAGCTTCTCGATTTCCTGCGCACCACGGTGAAGCAGTCGCCGCGGGATTCGCGCTTCATGATCCAACTGGCCGCCGCGGAAACCACCTTCGACGACCTGCCGACAGCAGAAGCCGCCTACTCGCTGGCCATCGCCATTCGCAAGGATCGCGTCGACCTCTACAGTGCGCGTGCCGCGATCGAAATGCGCCTGAGCCAGTCCGATCCGGCGCAATTGGAGCTAGCCGCCGCCGACTTCGAGCGGCTCTACCTGCTCACTTACCACGATCCTTCATGGATGGTCCGCCTGGCGGAGCTGCGGGCACGGCAGCAGCGGCCCGCCGACGCTGTGAAGGCGCTGGAGGCGGCGTATATCGACGGCCACGCGAAGGCGGCCGGCGATTTCTTTATTGTGGCGGCGCAACTGGAACGCTGGAACCTGCTGGCGGAGGCGCGCAACTTTGCGGAACAGGGGGTTTCGCTTGCGGGAGTCGAGCTGCTGACTCCGCCGGCGGTCGATACCTACCCGCAGCCGGAGAACGGCGCGGTCGTTTACGCCCGCGTCCTGGCGCGTCTTGGCCAGGCCGACCTGGCGCTGGCGACGCTGAGCGCGGCCCGGCAGGCGGCGGAGGCGGCTGCGACCTCGCCCTCCGTACTCGCCGCTGAACTTGCGCGCGAGAACATTAGCGGGGATGAGGCGGCGGGCTTCCGCCAGAACTTTGCGATGCAGCGACGTCAGGCCGCCGAGCAGAGTCTCAGAGCCGCCGTCGAGGCGCTCGGAAAAGCTGTCCAGACCTACTACACGCCGGAACAGAAACAAACATTCGCGGTGACTCTGGACAAGCTGCACGACTCAGCGCAGCAGAATGCCAACCCGGAGCTGGCGCTCGAGGCCGCAACCGCTGCCGGCCTGGCCGACCGCGAAGCCGACTGGCGGAGGCAGAGCCTGCCGGCCGACGAACGCAATAATGCGCAGGTCGGCCTCTACGTCTCGCTGCAGCAGCGGCGCCTGCAGTTTTCTCCGCTTGCCCGCGACCTGGAGGCGTACGCCGCGCGCCTGCCAGTGACGAGCCGCCGCCCCATCCTAACCCAGGCCGCACAGGCCTTCCGCGATGCCGGCGACACTGAAAACGAAACCCGGCTGACGCGCACGCTGGTGCTGGAGGGCGACGCGCAACTGCGCGCCCGGTACTTCGATCTGCTGCTGCGGCGCGATCCTGCCGCGCTGACTGCGCTGGCGGCCAATCGCGATGTCAGCCTGGCCGACGCTGCACTGAACTACACCGTGGCCCACGCGACTGAAGCGCAGGCGCTGGCCGCCGTCGCCAATCGCGGACAGTCGCTCAATCCGGTCTGGAGGCCGGCGTCGGCGTCGCTGGTTGAAACCTACTTCGCGAGTTCTACGCCGGGCCCGGTGATGCTCGGGGACTTCAATCAATCGCTGGCGGTGAATTCGAGCATCGGCGCGCGGCTTAGCTCACCGGCCGACCCCACGCGCCAACTCACGGGCGACGCATTCTTCTACTACGCCAGCCGCTACGGGATCTTTCTGGCCACCGTGCGGGATCCGGCACAGGCGCTGCCCGACGCCGAGGACTTTCTGCCGGCCGAGTTGGAGGGCGCGTCCACATCTCCCGCGCACTATCTGAACCTTGCCCGCAGCTATGCGGAGGCGGGCAAGATTGATGCTGCGGTTGCGGAATACAACCATGCGCTGGAACTTTCCCCGTCGGATCCTGCCATCGAGGACGAACTCGCCACCACTCTCTACCACGCCAACCGGCATGACGATGCGCTGACCCACTGGCGCCAGGCGCTCGCCATCCTGACGCACATGCAGCAACACGGCATGTATCCCGAGTCGTGGTTCAGCTCGTTCGAAACCGTCACGCGTCATCTGGGCGAATACCACCTGACCGCGACCTGCCGCCCGGAGATCGAAGGCATCCTCGGCCCGTACCTGGCGAAGAACGGCAACTACCGTTCCAACGAACTGCTTGAGGCCGTCTACAAGGCCTCGGCCACGCCCGCGGAAGGAACGAATTCTATTATCGCGGTCGCGAATTCGGCGCAGAACCCGAGCCTGATTCTGGGCGACCTGAGCCGGGAGCCGTGGCTCGCCGAGGCGTCGCACGAGACGATCCTGCTGCGCCAGATCGAACTGGCGCGCCTCGATCCGGGAATCGACACAGGCTTCGGCTATCAATATGAGCTGGTCGACCTGTACTTGGCGCAAGACCAATTGGCGAAGGCGCAGACGGCGTTCGACGCCATTCCAAATAAGCGGACAGATTCCCGCGCCGAGATTGACGACATCATCCTGGCGGTGCGGACGAGCCACCTGCAGGCTCTGCTGGACAAGTGGCGCGCGAACGCGGACATGGCGCCCGAGCCGTTCCGGCTCGATTCAGCCCTGATCAACCTGGAGCGGCCGACCTCTGCGTATAAGCCCGACGCGGCGGCGATCCGGCCGCTGCGGGAGTTTGTCTTCGAACAGAAGGACCATAGCCACACGCTGGTTCCGACCGACTTCCTGGCTCTGGCGCAGACGCGGCTGGATACGGGCGACCTGCCGGAGGCGCTGCAGTTGCTTCAACGGCTCGCGCTGCAGCCGGCGAACCACATGCAGACCCGGCCCATCAACTTCGCGCAAGAGAACAGCGGAGAGCCAATCGATGTAACCGATCCCTGGGAAGATGTTCCCTCCCCTTACATCAATACCGCCTACGCCGCGTCGCTGCTGGAAAAGAACCACCATCCGGCCGAGGCCGTCCCGTTCCTGCAGTCGCTGGTCCAATCGGTGCCGTGGGATGCGTCGTATCGCTTGCGGCTGGCGCAGGCCGAGCTGGCGGCGAATGCGCGTGATCAGGCTCGCGCGGACTTGCTCAGTGTGGCCCGCGCTGCGTCAGCGCCTTACAATCTTCGCGTCCAGGGCGCGCGCGCGCTGGCGACGCTCACAGCGCAGCCCATCGAACTCGGCAGCCGGGAACTGTCCTTCATCGCTCACCCATCTGGGGTTGCGGACGCTCGCCAGCCCTACTCGGCCGAGGCTCGCATGGCGGCGGCTGCCGCCTCGACCTCTGCCACGGACCGCGAACTACTCCTCCGCGAAGCCATTGCGATCAATCCCGGCGGGGCGGATGCGAACCGCGCGCGGCTCGACCTGCTGTTGCTGCAGCCGGCCAGCGCCGATCCATCGGCAACGCTCGCCATCCTGCGCCCCATTCAAAACGCGCCGGTCGATTACAACTCCAATCCGCAGGCGAACGAGTCGGACTCCGGCACCGCAGCCGACGCCACGCCCGGCGAGGCCGAAGACGAACCGGAAACGCCGGTCCGCCGCGCGGCCATCGACTCACCCGACAACGTCGTTGTCCCCGCTGCTTTCCTGCCGCCGGGCGCCTATGGCCTCGATCTGGCGACACGCATCCGGCTCGCCATGCAGCTCGCGTCCGTGAATGAGCGCGACGGCAACCTTGAATCCGCCCTGGCCTATGCGGAACTGGCAGTCAACTTCGCCGCGAACTCCCCGCAGCCCGAGGTGACGCGCCGGCGCGATGATCTCAGGACGACTGTTCTGGTCGCTCGACGCAACAGCCTCAGGCGTCCCGACCTGCACGCGGCAATCGGCCAAGCCATCCAGGTGCGGCCGCATCTCACGGCCTCCACCGTGTACGAGGAGGAAAGCCAATGAAGGCCCGAGCCGCACTCGCTCTGCTGCTGCTTATTGCGGGCGTCGCGATCGCGTTCCAGATCCGCGCCGCGCAACAGCCAGCCGCACCCTCGTCGCTGACCGCCTATGTCCCGCAGGATGCGCTGCTCACGATTGAGTCGCCCGACTTTGCCTCCCTGCTGAGCAGGTGGACGAACTCAGCCGAAAGCAAGGCCTGGCTCATCTCGGACAACTACTCGGTGTTTCAGAACTCGCGCCTGTTCGGCCGCCTGAGCGATGCGCAGGACAGCTTCGCCAAGGCCGCCGGGGTTCCCGAAGGCGTTGACCTGCTCAACCAGATCGCCGGCAAAGAGTCCGTCTTCGCGTGGTACGACATCGGCAAACTCGAATTCCTCTACATCACCCGCATGCCCGCCGAGCAGGCCGACCGCAGCCAGATCTTCCAGTCACGCAACACGTTCGAAAGCCGCCACGCGGGCAACGCGGACTTCTACATTCGCACCTCGGGCGCCGACTACGGGACTGTGGCCTTCGCCCGCGTTCGCGGCGCTTCCGGCGATCTGATCCTGCTTGCCACCCGTGAGGACCTCATCGCGAACGCGTTGAAGCTCATCGCGGCCGACTCGCCGGCGAACTCCATTCGCGAGGAGCCCTGGTTCCACGACGCCTCGGCCGCGCTTCCCACCGAGAAAACCGCACCCGCGCTGCACATGGTGCTCAACCTCGATCGCATCGCCGGCGATCCTCACTTCCGGTCGTACTGGATCCAGCGCAATATCTCCTGGACTCGCCAATTCCGGGCCGCGGCCTCCGACCTTTACCTGGAATCCGCACGCTTCCGGGAAGAGCGCGTGCTGCTGCCCAAGTCCGCCGAGGCTGAACCTGCGGGGGTCGATCTTGCGCCGCTGGCCGCACTGGCGCCGGCCTCGGCGGGCGTCTTCCGGGTCGTCGCAACGCAGGATCCGTCGGTCGCGGTCACCGCCATTCAGGAGAAGCTTCTGGGCAGCTACGCCGGGCCGGAGCCGGACCCCGAGAACGCCCCCGATCCCAACCTGCAGACTCAGGAGGCTGGATCTGCCGGCGATCTGGAGACGCGCATCGACGCACTCCCTGCCGTCTCTTCGTCCGCCTCAACCGACGGTCTTGCCCGGTTGTTCCAAGCTGCCAACATCGACTCCGTTCTCACCCTCTCGTCGGCGCAGACTCCGGCGGAACAAGGCGGCCTCTGGGTTCCGATTCACTCCGCCGTGGTGGTCCGCGGCGCCAACGCCACGAACCCGGAGGCCCTGGCGACTGCCCTGCAACAGGCTCTTCGCGGCTCGCTGACTGCTGCCAGCATCGGCATCAACTTCCAGCCCACCGCAGTCGCCGGCGCTGCTGTCTACGGCCTCTCGGGGCCACGCCCCTTGTTTTTCGCCATCCGGTCGACGCGGGCCGATGGAAACCTCATCCTACTTTCCGACGATCCGGCGCTGCTCGCGGAACTCCTGCGCAATCTTGCTGGCGGTCCGACGGACAGGACCGCGACTCCGGCGACATCGATCGCAGTCTTTAATCACTCCAGCCAGCGTGCTCCCTACCTCCGGCTGACTGCGCTGATCGATGGCACCAATCACCAGGCGCGCAATTCGAGGGACATCGTCGCAGCCGGACCCAATGGAACGGCTGGAGTTGCCGCGACCCCAGCCTTCTTTTCGCGGAACCTCGGCTCGGTTTCGGACTCGTTCGCAAGCCTTCAATCCGAGCGGGTGGTCGAGCGCATCGCCGACTCAAACCTCCGACAGACAGTTACCTACATCTGGGGAACTCCGTGACGGGAGCCAGGATGGGGGAAGGCCGAGGGAATCCGGGCGTTTGCACCTGGACGAGCACTCGCTGCGACCTGGGCGCGATTGGAATCGGCGCCAATGGAGACGGGTTTGCGGGGGGCGGCCACACAGCACAGGTGCCCAACAATTGGAAGTGCCTGCCGGCCTCGGGGGTCGACAAGCACTTGGGCACATGTTTCTCTGCTTAGCCTGTTATGGAGTCTGACATGGCCGCTACCGAGACTGAACGCGTTCCGTCACGCATTGCCGATAAGCAACGAGGTGACTGATTCCGCAGCGCGCGGCTGGCGCCGGGCTTCTTCTTGAGCCCGCGCCGAGGTTGCGGGTTGGCTCGGGTTGCACCCCCGGAGACGGCGGAGCTCAGGCCCCTGACGGTCAAGGTGCCCGCGGCTGGGAACTGAAGCGGGACGCAGAATCCGCGCCCACTTGGGCGGACTCGGCCTTCCTGCCAGCCTTTGATCGAGCCTCGAATGTGTGGAACCCGACCGACAACAAGGGACATGACGCGAGTTCCCACCCGCCCGAGCGCAGCCGGGGTGCTGAATCGTGCTCGCGGCGGACGGCTCCCTCCGATCCGCTCAAGCAAATGATTCTGCTTGTTGCTTATGCGCAATTGACGACGAAGACGAGCGGAGCAGCAGCCGAAACGCCGGATTTGCGTCACATCGCAGATTAGCTGGCTAGTTGGCCCGGATTCTTCAAATCCACAATTTCCTATACGCAACAAGCAGTTATTGATCCAACAACTTACGCGTTCTTTCTCTAGTCTCCTTGTAGCGCAGTCCGCGCCCCAAAAGGAGATCTACCGATGGCCACTTATGTCCGCAAATCGATCCTTGCCCTGTTTCTTGTGTTGCTAACCGCCGTTGCCGGCACAAACTTTGCGAAAAACGTTCCTGCCGCTTCCCACCCCGCATTGCCAGCGCTGGCCGACCAGGGCGGTGGCGATCCGGTCCCTCCCGATCCCGGCCCCCCGTCGGTACACATGGCGTAGAATCTCGGGAGAGATTCTACCCTGGGCAGCCGCCCGATCGGAGCGCTAGAGATTGAACCTTTCCGGCTTTGATCGCTTCCTTTGGGCGGCTTGTCTGTACGGCCACATCGTGTTGCTCGCGGTGCTATGGATTCGGCGCCGCGCGAGTTCTTTTCCGGTATTCACAAGCTACGTCATCGAAAACATTGTGAAGACCTCAGTTCTTTACTTCATCCTCTCCCACTTCTCCCAGGGCGCTTATTACTACTCCTACTGGTCCCTGGGAGTTGTGGATGAAGCCCTGCAAATCTTCGTGTTTTACGAACTTGCCGTGCATGTCTTCTGTCCCACGGGGACGTGGGCGCCGGACGTGCGCAAGACCTTCCTTGGCCTGGTTTGTGCCAGCACGCTGCTGGCGTTGTCGCTGACGTTGCTGGCTCACCCCGCGGCGCACCGGTGGGTGCAGACGTTTTTTCTGCGCAGTAATTTCTTTTCCGCGGCTTTGTTGAGCGAACTGTTTATCGGCACCCTGGTGCTTTCGGTTACCGTGGGGTTGCCATGGAAGACGCACGCCGCGAAGATCGCGCAGGGCCTGGGTGCGTTTTCCATCCTTTGCCTGGCGATGGACATCGTCACCACCTACGTTGGAATCAGCCACAATACGCGCGTCTTCAGTGAGTTGGCGCGGCTGAAGAACCTGACCTACCTGGGATGCGAAACGTACTGGATCGCGATGCTTTGGCAGGAAGCTCCCGCACCTCGCGAGCTACCTGAAGCGATGCGCTTAAAGATCTATACTTTGCAGAAGCAGGTGGAGTACGACCTGATGCGGATTCGAGCTTGGAGGGGCAATTGAGGAACCTCTACTTTGTAGTTCTTGCAGTCTTGTTTCTGGCAGCGCTGCTGGCCATCCTGCTCCGCTACTCTCTTCGTGCCCGGCGAGCGACGGATACGACGTGGAACGACCTGCTGCAGCGCCTGACGTGGGTGGACCGGGACAACATCGCAATGATTGCGCTGGATGTGGTTACCGAATCGGGTGAGCTGCGTCAGGAAGCGAGTCGCTTTGCCCTGGAACCGCCGGCTATCTGGACCCTGCTGGGCGGTCTGGAAGGACTCGAAGTACTGGAGCACAACTGTCACGTGCTGGTCGAACTCGCTTCCTACATTCAACGGTGGCATCCGGAAGCTCTGGTGGTGGCGGAGCAGTTACGGCTTAATGCCCGTGAGATCGAGTGGCACGTGGGCCGATTGAAGGGCGCGGCGGAGACCGGAAACCTGCAGTCATCCTTCGCCGCCTATGCGCAGCGGGCGACGGTGACGTACTACATGATGACAAGGCACGTGCTGGAGCTGTACAGCCAGGTTGGCTTTCCGCGGCTCGCTGACCTGCAACAGGCGCTGTAGAACGGTTTCACCTTTCCCATCTCTGCGCAACGACGCGCCATGCGGATTTCCTTGAAGGAAAACCACGCGAGCCGGGTTGGCCGGAAAGCACCTATTGCAAAACTGCTGGAGCGGTCACGCGATGCGGCGCATGAAGACGGCGGCGACGGTGCCGATGACCTCAATCTCTTTTCTGAATCTCCAGCGCTTGCTGGTTTCGTAGGAAAGAGGATGGGGGACCAGGGTCAGCCAGTCGGAATCCTTGTCGAGTTCGCAGAATCCGGAGACGTAACCGGTGCGAGTGATGAGGAAGTAGATGGGCCGGTCAAACTCGTGCGTCCATTCTTTCCGGCTGGCAATCGCGCGTTTTTGCGTGTCGATCAGAACGATAGAGCCGGCGCGGATCATGGGGTCCAACATTCGATCCTGGCGACCGATGACGCCGCGCCGGTAGTGGCTGGGCAACGCCCCCTGCCCGGCGGGCAGCAAGGCAGTCGCATCGGGCGGCGGATCCGCGAGGAAGTTGTCTGGCAGCCAATTCCTCGCGTGTTGTTCGAGGGGTCCGTGGGCGAGCAGCAGCGTCGCATTGGGAGCGGAGATGCAATCGAGCTGGTGATCCGGCCTGGTACTCGGAGCGGAACACAGGGCAATCATCTGGTCGGCGGTGAGGCCATAGATGGTGGCGAGAACAATCAGCTTGGTTGCCGACAATCCGCGGTCTTCCCGCTCCACTCGATCGAGCCAGCTGGCGGAGATCTTGAAGGCAGGGTTCTCCCATTGCTGGGCCAGGCACGAGCTCCGCTCTTCCACCTCGCGCAAGGTGAGCTGCCATTTGAGCCGCGACTCGCGAAGCTTATTTCCGATACCTGCCATCAGACGAACTCCTCACTTGCAGGAAGCAAATATCACTCATTGGCGAACTAGAAGGGACAACACTCCCGGCCTCCGACGTATCCGCTTCGATCGGAGAGAACGCCAGAACTTTGCTGAATGAGGCCCTACGGCAAGATTGTAGCAATCCTGCCGGGATGAGGCTGAAATCGGACTGCGCCATGGCGCCCACGCTCGAGGTCGCTGGGGAGTGATTCGCACCCTGGAACCGGGTCCTAAACCACCCCGGAGCACCTTTGCTTTGAGCATATTGGCGGGCCAGACACGAAGCAACGGGGGGCTTCCGCGAGAAGTGTCGATGGGGCCAGGGAGGGCGGCATCGGCCTAGCTTAATAAGGATACGTTCACCCGGCCCGGCGTGTGCGCGCGCGCCATCATTCGATGGAGGTTATCGCGGCGGCATGCGCAAAGACGCATATTGCCTGCGCGCATCGACGAGGACGGGGAGGTCTGGGTCGGCGGCGCTCCACAGCTGAAACAGCTGCTCGTAATCGACCCTGCTCCGTTCCACCCGTCCGGCTTGCCTATCGGCCTGGGCCAGTCCAAGCCAGGCGAGCGGGAACAACGGAGAAACCGGGTCGACTCCCGGATGGTCAAGGATTCGCTTGTATTCGACGGCTGCCTTTTCCGGTTGCTTCGCCATCAGAAAAGCTTCCGCGCGTTCGGCGATGACTTCGAAGCCTGCCGCGAAGTCATAATCGGCGGCTGGTTCGAGTTCGGCAATGGCCTGCTGGGGCCGGGCCTGCTTCAGCGCGATCTCCGCACGGATGCGAGGCCCATCGACGTAGGTCAGTAAGGTATTTGAAGCGGTGAGGTGTTCGCGATCAGCCAGCGCACCTTCTGGAGGCGCAGTGCCATCCAGCTCGGCGTGGAGGAACAGGGCCTCCGGATTCTCAGGATGGCGCTGGCTGACGCGCAGCAGGGTGGCGCGTGCCTCGGAGGTCATTCCGCCATCGACCTCGGCGGAG
>Ga0181520_10001456_pt1 | contig 48059 bp, 40 predicted proteins | sample PEATcosm2014_Bin_29_FD_132451 | JGI IMG/M metagenome (GOLD analysis project Ga0181520, IMG submission 132451) | Peatland microbial communities from MTU Mesocosm Facility, Houghton, MI, USA - PEATcosm2014_Bin02_30_metaG | ecosystem: Environmental > Terrestrial > Soil > Wetlands > Peat | place... | reverse complement strand
TTTTGCGGTTCAGGGCAAGCTTGCCCTGAACCGCAAAGCAAAAACAAAAACCTTCCTGAGAAGGAAAAAGTGTCGGAGATGTGCCCGGTCTAAAATGTCGGTTAACTGCCCGGCCGTTCAGGGTAGGGATCGGGGACATGGCTGACAGATTGAACCGGGGACATGGCTGACGAGCTGGATTCGAGGCTCTGCATCTCTTCATGATGCGCCGCTGACAGACAATTTTCGGCAAAGGAAGACGTGGGATTGAGGTTGGTGCTTTCCCAGGTCCCAAAGGCGGGACCTGGGGCATCCAGCGTATCGATGGGGTATATCTTGTGAGAAGCGAAAGTGACCTAACTCTTGCCTGGACTCCGGCTTATGCTTGCGATGCACTAGATAGAGTTATGGTGTGGGCTACCGTTTGTGGCTCCGCGTAGCGTCCAACGCGCGATATGTAGAATGAGCGCACATGGAAGGGACGATCCGTTGGGCGGAATTAACGTTTCCGAGGCTAACGCCGAGATACCTAGAAAAGTGCGATTTGATGACGACGTCATAAGCCTCCTAGGTTTCACGTTATTCTTCTTCGTGCTTTGGCTTGTTCCGGCGGCCTGGGGAGCTTACAACGACTTAAGGGATTCACATATACGTGATATCTTGCGCCGGGAAGGTTATGAGGCAAACGGCGAAGTTATCAAAAGTTATGCAGGCCGTGGTGGCGTGGATGTGATTTACAGGCTTTCTGTTGACGGCGTTTTGTACTCTGGTCGCGCCAAAATAATCGCAGAAAATTACAGGGTTCAAGCCCCGGGCGAAAAGATTCCTATTCGATATTTACCCAAAGATCCACGCGTAAATCAGCCAGTGAATTGGGGATGGTTTTCAGGCGGGTGGCTAATTTTCTATTCATTGGGGCTGGGAATCCTGGTAGCCGCAGGAGCTTTGATTATTACGGGATTGAGAATAAGAAAACTGGCGCGGATGGGGGTTGTTGTTGAAGGAAGAGTGACGGGTTGTGCTCCTAATCGAAGTCGATTCACAATCTATTACGAATTTACTACCGAGGATAAGGTCTGGATGGAGGGCAGTACCCTGATGCCGGAAGAATGCGAGGCAGGAGACCCGATACCTGTCATGTATCTGCGAAGCAACCCTAAAAGGAATGGTTTTTATCCTATGTGAGGATGTGGTTGAAGCGACCATCATCATTGGTTTCGCACCACGTCCCAGATTCGTCCGCGTGGTGGCTTTGCGGTTTGTGCCCGCTTGCGCGTTCGGGGGAGTGATTGCGCAACCGGAAATAACCTATTTTCTCACTGACGGATAGGCGATCACCCAGGCGCAACCTATTCCTGTAACCCGCGGCGTTTTGCTGGACTAGTCAACAACGCTGGATTCAGGCTCGCACTGTAATTCTTTAGGGTAAACTCTGGACAACCGTTTTCGATGGGAGGCTGTATGGCTTCAGTCACTGGCTTTGGCGGAATATTTTTGCGATCGGATGATCCAAAAGCCCTGTATCAATGGTACGAGCGGCATCTCGGCCTGGTGAAGTCCGAAGGGGCTTTCGCGTATCCTGCCCCGACGCAACACGCCCAGGTCGTCTTTGCCCTTTTCAAACCAGACAATGCGTACTTCCCTTCGGCACAGAAAGCAATGATCAACCTCCAAGTGGATGACCTCGATGGGGTGCTGGACCGTTTGATAGACGAAGGTGTCACGGTCGATCCCAAACGCGAAAGCTACGATTTTGGAAAGTTCGGCTGGTGCACCGACCCAGAAGGAAATCGTGTCGAGCTTTGGCAGCCCGTCACAGCTGGTTGATGCCGAGTTGGCCCAGATGCGCTCCCAGAAGCCGGCTGCTCGAATGTGTTCAGAAGCCCTTGCGCGGCGTTTCAGTTACGTGACCGCGCAACCGGAAATAGCTATTTGGTCAGCGCTTGCGGTGTAGTGTTGCCGATGTTATAAGTTCCGGATTGACCACAACACATCCGCTTTGCGCCGTTCCTCCTGCGGTGTTCTGTTGAGGTCTATAGTTGGATTCATCCCTACCGCCATGAACATCGACGAGTTGAAAAGGCGAGTGTCTGCATTCGAGGAGCTTCTAAAGAGGTCCGAGAAAGTCCAGCGAATCGGCAAGAGAAACTCTTTGATCGAAGACGGCGTCACCACGCGTCCATTGATCCAGCTTTACTCAATGATGTGCGCGTTTCGGATTCGCCAGTCTGTGTACCCAAACGAAATGAGTCAGCTAGATAAGCAGCACTTGATTCCTGTCGAGTCATTACCCGCAGTGACTGCTCTCCAAGAGGCAAGCCACATGTTGTACGCTTCCATCGAGGCAGCAGACGGATATGGGATATCGCGAGCATTGGATGATATGGGCATCAACATGCTCTGCCCGTCACTTGCGGACCAGCCTGCGAGACTGGAAATGATCGCCGAAAGTCAGAACGAACTTGCTCGGCTCGTCTTCTTGGTGGAACTCGCGTTGTTTGCTATCGAACGCGAAGCCTACGATGACGCTGCTAAATACGCTCAACGGGCACACGCTCTGGACCCGATTAGTTTTGAACTGTACTGCATTTGCAATGTCGAGGGCTTGATCGCTGCGAAGGAGCACCGAATCGACCATGCAGCGCAATGCCTAATCGAGTCGATCGACGCATGTCAGGTTGATGAACGCACTTCCCTGCATTGTGGCACACGCCTTCCCAATCTTTCGCTTGCAAGGATGCTATTGGAGAGCGGAGAGCGTGCGGTCGTGTTGAAGTACCTCATGGGGTGCAGAAACGTTTGGCAGTTTCTTGCGCAGCGGATAGATGAATGGATCAGTTCAATAGAACTGGGAGTAAAGGTCGAGTTTCCTGCGGAGTTCCTACAGTGGATGGATCGACTGTCCAGTCGTCTGCTTTACCGCTCAATTGATGTGAGGTTTTTGGCTGAAAGGCGCATTGCATCTGCATCAACGCCTTCTGTAAAGAAGTCGCCTCGCGAAGTTCTTGAGGGACGGAAGCGACTCATGGAGAGCTACAAGGAGTTTGAACGCGCCAGAATCATGGAGAAGATCAAGTACTTGGATGGGGACTTCGCAGGCTCAACAGACAATTGAGACCCATGCTCCCCTCCGAATCAGTTGGTGTATAACCGTTAATCCGGACAGAACTCGGCTTTTGGATGGATTATGTCCAGCGTGCTTACGATACGCCCAGAATCCTGTCAATGAGTGAGTCGGCCCATTCGCACTCGAAATCACGGTTTCAAACGCGGTAACGACAGAGTAGGATTTGTGACGATTCCACCGTGAGCGAAAACAATGCGCCGGTACCATCACATCGGAATTCCCACTACTGAAGCGAAGCCTGGCGAGACCCACTTGAAACACCTGAAACTCTTTGTCGTGAGCCACGAGAAAAGCGAATTCGGCGTGGAGTGGATGCGTTTCGAAGCGGATGCGGCGGTACCCGATCTCGTCCGGCAAGTTCCGCACGTCGCGTTTGAAGTGGCTGATCTCGCCTCCGAGCTTGCCGACCGCGAAATCCTTATTCCTCCCAACAGCCCATCCGAGGGCGTCCGCGTCGCGTTCATAGTGGAAAACGGCGCGCCCATCGAATTGCTGGAATTCACCGACCCCAACCATCCTGCCCGCCGCCCGCAGAGCAAGATGCCGATATAAATACGCTCCATCCGAAGCACCTCTCGGCTCAGGATCAGGGAGTGGGTCAGTTTGAACAAACCTTCCCTCGGGGGCTAAAGCCCGCCTGATTTTGTGGGGCTTATGTACGGGCTGAAGCCCGTACCCTTCAAGCTGAAGCCCCTACCCTTCAAACTGGCCCATTAACTGGATTAACAATCGCACGCCCTGGTGGTATACTCCCCCTCACGAGGGCTGGCCATGCGGCGGACGATCCTGCTCTGCTCGATTGCGCTCCTTGCTGCGAGTGCGGCGAACTATGCCAGCGCCCAGCGTCACGGCGGAGGCGGGCCTGGTATCGCCCGTCGTGGCTACGGTTTGAGCCGCGCCCGGGGCGCTTATCCCTACGGATTCGGCTACCCTTACCTGCCCTACGACTCCGGCGCCGCGTATGGAGACGCGCCCGAGCCCGCTTTTTTTGTTCAGCGACCGCCGTTCGTTGAACCGCCTGCGCCGCCCGTGGTTGAGCCGCTGCAAGGGCATGCGGTGATTCTTGAATACAAATGGCCCGCCGCTCCCGCCTCCGCGCCGTCGACAACCCCCGAGCAGGAGCCACAGACTTTTGCCATTGTCCTCAAGGACGGTTCGACCCTTTCGGCCGTAACCGTCTACGCCTCTGACGACGGTCTGCACTACGTTGACCCCGACGAGAAGCACCTGCGCATTGCAATGAGCCAGATCGACCGCACAGCAACCCTCAAGGTCAACCGCGCGAAAAACCTGAATCTGTATATTCCTGCCGTACAGTGAGCTGCGTGGTTTCCCAGGTCTCAAAGGCGAGACCCGGGGCACCCGGCGTGGTTTGTGCTTTTCCATGTCTCAAAGGCGAGACCTGGGGCGCTCGGGCCGGCGTAATCACTCTGCAAACTTTCCCGAAGACCCGCTCATCGCGATAAGGCCGCGCTGAACGGGGCACAGACCCTGGTACTGGGATGAGTGGGCTACCTGCCTACTTCCCCGCCGTAAAGGAGGCCGACATGAGTAACTTACCGAGGAGAAGAAGCCAGAAATGGTATTTGTCCATTTGGGAACATCCATTGACGCTGCTGCTGATCGGCAGCGCCCTATCGTGCCTGCTGGTTCCCTGGATCAGCGAGAATTCGTCGCGTCGGCGAGTTCTGCAAGAACAGCGGGTCAGCGAGGCAAGGGACATCCTGAAGCAGTCTGTCGCCGACGACGCGCAGATTAACGCAATCGTGACCTCTATCGAGATGTTCAACAAGGAAGCTGCGTCCAATCCCAAGGGCTATAAGGCCGCCCAGGCAGAGCATGAGCGTTCCTTCGACACACAGTATCTTGAGTTCGATCACCATGCCTGGTGGTGGGGTCATGATCTGCCCGTGCAAAGCGGTCTTCTTGAACTGCCGTCGGGAAGCAAGGACGAGATCGAGAACTTGAATCAGGCCTATGCAAAAAGCCTCCTTGGCTCAACGCAGCAAATCGAAGTATTGAGAAAGCAGTTCCTCGGCAAGGATTACGTACCCAGAGGCCTGCACAATGCCGAGGTCCTGCTCGCGGCGCGGAAGGCGCTGAATGATCTGGCGGTCACCCGCGGAGCAATTATCAGTCAACTGGCCGGTAAATTCATGCCGCCCGGGATCAATTGGTAGCGTCCCGCTGAGCGCCCCTTTTGAAGAGGCACTCAACTGTGCCAGGCGGATTGGCAAGGGGGGATTCGCACCGCGCGAGCAGGTATTTTGCCGGTCCTGCGCACCACCTCCTGTACACTGGAGTGTTCAAGGTCATGCAAAACAGATACCCAATTGGCATCCTCGGCGCGACCGGAATGGTCGGCCAACGCTTTATTCAGCTGGTTGAGAACCATCCGTGGTTCGAGATCGCGTGGCTGGCGGCCAGCGACCGGTCAAGCGGCAAAACTTATGGTGAGGCCGCGAAGTGGCGGCTGGACACTCCGCTGCCCGCGCGGATCGCCAAGATGACCGTGGCACCGGCCGACCCCGCAGGCGCGCCAAAGATTATTTTTGCGGCGCTGGACGCCGCGATTGCCCGCGAACTGGAGCCTCGCTTTGCCAACGCGGGCTGCGCGGTCATTTCGAACTCCAGCGCTTACCGGATGGCTCCCAACGTGCCGCTGGTGATTCCCGAAATCAACGCCGACCACCTGCACCTGATCGAGGAGCAGGCGTCGCGCCGGGAGTCGGGTGGCTACATGGTGACCAACCCCAACTGCTCCACCATTGGACTGGTGATGGCGCTAAAGCCGATCGAGGAGCGCTTCGGCATTGAGCAGATTCTTGTGACCACGATGCAGGCCATCAGCGGCGCGGGCTACCCCGGCGTGCCATCGATGGACATCCTGGGCAACGTGGTGCCCTACATCGGCAGCGAAGAGGAAAAGATGGAGGCCGAGACCCTGAAGCTGCTGGGGCGGCTGGAAGGTCACGTCGTAACGCCGCTGGCGGCGCGCATCAGCGCCCACTGCAATCGCGTGGCGGTGGAAGACGGCCACACGGAAAGCGTGAGCATCAAGCTGGGAAACAAGTTGGGCAGGCCGGCGACGCGCGAAGAGATTCTGGCCGCATGGGCGGAGTTTCGCCCGCTGGCCGGGAAGGGACTGCCCATGGCTCCGGACCAGCCTATTGAGTGGGCGCCGGAGAACGATCGGCCGCAACCGCGCCTGGACCGCAACCGGGGCCGCGGCATGGGGGTGACCGTGGGCCGGTTGCGCCCCTGCAACGTGCTGGACTGGAAATTTACCGCGCTCAGCCACAATACGATTCGTGGAGCGGCAGGCGCGGCGATTCTGAATGCCGAACTATTGGCAAGTCTGGGCAAATTGGAACCTGCCGTAGAGGCCGCCGCGCGCGCCTGAGACATCTGCGCAGCCCGTTTGACCTTACACTGCAACAATGGGAAGACTCGCATGAGCCTGGTGGTGATGAAGTTCGGCGGCACGTCGGTAGAGGACCAGACAGCCATCTCGCGCACCGCGGCCATCGTGGCCGGACGCGTGGCGCAGGGCAAACAACCGGTGGTGGTGGTGAGCGCGCTGGCGAGAGTGACCGACCAGTTGCTGCGGGCCGCCTCGGCTGCCGCACAAGGCGATCGCACCGGCGCCCTGGCCATCAGTTCCCGGCTGCGCTCGCGGCATCGCGACACCGCCTGCGCGCTGATCAAGGACGCCAAGAACTCCGCTGCGCTGGTGAACCTGATCGATCAGAAGTTTGACTCGCTGGATGAGATTTTGCGCGGCCTGGCGGCCATTCTGGAGCTGACACCGCGCATCTCGGACCTGATCGTCAGCTATGGCGAGCGCATCTCAAGCCGCATGGTCGCGGCGGCTTTTTGCGAGCATGGCATGGATGCCGCGCATGTGGACGCGCGCGAAATCATCCTGACCGACTCACAGTTTCAGAAGGCGACTCCGCTCGAAGCCGTCATCGAAAAGCGAGCGGCGGAAAAATTGCGCCCGCTGCTCAACCAGGGCAAGGTGCCGGTGATGGGCGGCTTTATCGCATCCAACGAGGCGGGCATCACCACCACGCTGGGCCGCGGCGGTTCCGACTTAAGCGGCGCGCTGGTGGGCGGGGCGCTGACTGCGGACGCCATCGAAATCTGGACCGATGTGGACGGCATCATGACCTGCGATCCGCGCGTGTGCCCGGACGCCCTGCGGGTAAGGGTGATCAGCTTTGAGGAAGCATCGGAGCTGGCTTACTTTGGCGCCAAGGTGCTGCACCCGGCTACGATTCTGCCCGCGGTGAAAAAGAATATTCCGGTGCTGGTGCTCAACAGCCGCAACCCCTCCAACGAGGGCACGCGAATTATCTCGCTGGCGCCGCACTGCAAAAGCCCGTTCAAATCGATCGCCGTGAAGAAGAAGCTTTCAATCATCGATGTGGTGGCGAGTCGCATGCTGATGACGCACGGGTATATGAGCGAGATTTTTGCCATTTTCGACAAGCATAAGTGCCCGGTGGATATGGTTTCGACCAGTGAAGTATCGGTGTCGCTGACCGTGGACTCCAACGATAAGCTGCCGTTGATCGCCGCCGACCTGAGCAAACACGCGGATGTGAAATACGAGGGCAAGAAGGCGCTGGTGTGCATGGTGGGCGAGGACATTCGCGGGCAGAACGGGATTGCCGCACAGGTGTTCGCGGCCATTCGCCACATCAACGTGCGAATGATTTCGCAAGGGGCCAGCGAAATCAACATGAGTTTTATGATTGAGGAAGAAGACGCCGACGAGGCCGTGCGCTCGCTGCACGCAGCCTTTTTCAAGGATCCCGATCCGGATATCTTCGACGTGGAAGCTCAGAAGCTGGCTGCGGAACCGGCGAGGTAACCATGCTGTTCCTGGTATTGGGCAAGGGGAAGACCGGCAGCCTGGTTGCGGAGGTGGCCCGCGAGCGCGGCCACGGCGTGCGCACCCTGGACATCGAAGAGAACCAGCACGCCTCAGCACTGACCGCGCCCAACCTGGCCGGCGTGGACGTGGTGATCGACTTCACCGCGCCGGAAGCCGCATTGGAAAACATGCGCGCCGTGCTGGCGCTCGGCGGGCGCATTGTGGTGGGAACGACGGGCTGGTACGCGCATGTGGCCGACATGAAAGCCCTGGCGCACAAGCGCGGCGGCGCACTGCTCTACGGCAGCAATTTTTCAATCGGGGTACAAAAGCTGTTCCGCCTGACCGGTGAACTGGCCAGACTGGAAGGCTACAAGTTTTCAATCAGCGAGACACACCACACCTCAAAGCTCGACGCGCCTTCAGGCACCGCGCTGACGCTCAAAGAGATCATTTTGGCAGTGCAGCCGGGCATCGAGATTCCGGTCACGTCGCACCGCGTGGGCGACGCCAAGGGCGAGCACATTGTGACCGCCGCGGGACCGGACGATTATCTGGAATTGAAGCACGACGCCTACTCGCGGCGCGGCTTTGCGCAAGGAGCGATTCGCGGGGCCGAGTGGCTGGCCGGGAAATCCGGCGCCTGGGAGTTCCGCGAGATCTTCGACCAGTTGTAGCGCTCGGAACTCAGCCTCAGCAGGACGCAAATTCCGCATAGCCGCTTCCGCTTGCGTGACGTAAAATCGCGTAGCGCGTGTAAAGCGTGCGTGATAGGCCAACCTCATTCCTGCGGGGTATCCCATGGGAGAAGAAATCAAAAATCTGGAACAGGGCGCCAAGAAGGCGTGGCCCGTGGTCATGGGCTGGGTGGGCGGCGTCACCGCGCTCATTGGATTGTTCGCCACACTCGGCGGCGGCGTGACCTGGCTTGTGAACCATCACAAAGCAAAGACGGAACGGCAGGCGAAGATGGCGCTGGCCCAGACGCAGGCGAAGCAGCAGGACTATCAGGCCGCGGTGCAAACCTACGGCGACATTCTCAAAGGCGATCCCCTGGACCGGCCAGTGCTCGATTTGCAATTGAACACGGCCATGCAATGGGCTGAAAACTTTCACGTCGCCGTGCGGGAAGACCAGCACGCAGAAGATCTGGCCGGGCCGGCACTGGACCAGATTTTTTCAATACTCGAAGCCGGGCTAACGCGGGCCAAAGGATCGCAGGCCGCGGACGTGCAGGCGCACCTGGGCTGGGCGCATTGGCTCAATCAGCACATTGCGGAACGGGAGTTCGGCCCCGCCGCCGAACAGAACCTTCGCGCTGCGCTGGCAACAGACCCCTCCAACGTGTATGCGAACGCGATGCTGGGCAACTGGATGCTGCAGAACGGAGGCAACTTCAACGAGGCGATTCATCATCTTGACGTCGCTGTCTCAACCGGCAAGGCGCGGCCCCTGGTGAGAAGGATGCAGATCGGCGGACTCATCTATCTCGACAAGCCGGGAGCGAGGGCTGCGCAAATCAAGGCGGCCAACGACATGCGCAAAGCGGGCGAACCGCTCGACGAAGGATACAAACACCGCATCCTGAGCTTCTGCCTTGACCCCATGGTTACGGATCATAAGGAGCTGACGGAGTCCCTTTCCGCCGTTCCTGCGGACGAAGCCTGGCAAACCTATCTATGGCTCGACAACAACGCAAGCGAGGCAGAGGACCACAACCTGAATCACGACTTCATCCATGCCAACCTGCTGGAGATCAGCGGCAAGCGAGAGGAGTCGCTGGAGAAGTATCACCTGCTTCAACAGGAGCTGAAGAATTCACCGGGCACACTGAAAGATTCAGTCGATGCCGCGGTGGCGAGACTGTCGCATGGGTAGCACAGGTTGTGGGGCTTGAGGCAAGCAGGCCGCGTGCCCGCCGTTCGTTATACACTCACCTGTGATGGAAACTACAGGTTGCGGTACGGCAATCGTCACGCCATTCAAGGCAGACGGCTCGCTCGACGAAGCAGCGCTCAGGGCGCTGGTGAACTGGCAGATTGACTCGGGTATCGACTTTCTGGTGGCCTGCGGCTCGACGGGCGAGGCAGCCACGCTGGACGAAGACGAGTGGCTGCATACCATTCACCTGGTGGTGGATGCGGCCGGCGGACGGGTTCCGGTGTGGGCTGGATGCACGCACAACTCCACGCGCACGCTGCTGCGCCAGGCCGCGCTGTTGTGCCAAGTGCGAGGCGTGGACGCGATTCTCTCGGCCAATCCCTACTACAACAAACCTACGCAGGAAGGGCAATTTCAACATTTTCTGGCGCTGGCCAAAGCGGTGGCTCCCATCCCGGTGGTGCTCTACAACGTGCCCGGACGGACGGCGGCGAACCTGGACCCGGTAACGGTGGTGCGGCTGGCCGAGGCGGCACCGAATATTGAGGCCGTCAAGGAGGCCAGCGGCAAGCTGCCGCAGATTGCCGAATTGGTGCACTCCCTGCCGAAGGGCTTCAGAATCTTCTCGGGCGACGACAACCTGGCCCTGGCGGCCATTGGCGTCGGCGCTCACGGCCTGATCAGCGTGGCGTCGAATGAGGCTCCGGCTGAAGTGGGCCGCATGATCCGCGCCGCCGTGCATAACGACTGGGCCACGGCGAGGGACCTGGAACGGCGCTTTGGAAGGCTGTTCGAGGCCAACTTCTGGGAGTCGAATCCAGGCCCTGTGAAGACTGTGTTGAACCTGATGGGCCGCACGACCGACGTGGTGCGGCTGCCGCTGGTTCCCCCCACGGCAGCGACGCGCGCCCGGCTCGAGCGCCTGGCCGGGGAACTCGGCCTGCTGAAGTTTGCTCCTCCGCCCGAAGGCAATATGCGGATGTTCTGAGAGAGCGGCGATCAGGGATCAGTAGACCTGGCAATCAACAGCCGGAATCGAAGCCTTGCGGGCGGCAGGATGCACGGCTGCGATTGCATGAGGCGAAGAGGATTTTCAGTGAGGAGATAGGCTGATGGGCAAGAAACGGCAGAATGTGCGCATTGCAACGGCAATGGCGGCGGCGATTTTTGTGATGCAAGTGGGTTACGGGACGCGGGCCCTTGCGCAGGCACAGCCGGGTAGCAACAGCGAACCGGACCGCGCGACGCTGGTGAAGGCCAAGCCCGACATTTCGGGGACACGGAAGGGCACATTCATCGAGCCGGACCCGATGGACTTTGCCAACCACAGCGGCTACACCGCGATCTTTGACGGCAAGACTCTAACCGATTGGGACGGCATGCCGGGCGTGTGGAGCGTGGAAGACGGCGCGATTGTGGGGCAATCGACCAAGCAGAAGAATGCCGGCAACAGCTTTATCGTGTACCACGGGGCCGAGGCGAAGGATTTCGATCTGAAGCTCGAAATCAAGGTGGAGTGGGGCGGAGGCAGCGGCATCCAGTACCGCAGCAGCACCGGCATTCCGCCGGGCCGGACGGCCGGCAGGGGCGAGGCTCCGCTCGATCCGCGCTGGGTGATGATTGGCCCCCAGGCCGATTTCTGGTACCCGGTGGGCGCGCAAGAAAAGCAGTACAGCGGACAGCTCTACTCGCAAAACACTTCACGTGGAATCGTGGTGTGGCGGGGCCAGGTGGTGCAAACACTGCCAGGGAAACTGCCGCTGCTGGTGGGCGTGATCGGGGACCGCAACAAGCTGGGCGCGTATGTGAAAGACGGCCAGTGGAACCAGTACACGATCATTGCCCGCGGGGGCGTGATCATGCATATCCTGAACGGCCAGCTGGTGGCGGTGCTGGTGGATGACGACCCGGCCTCGTCGAATAACGTCTCCGGGCTGATCGGCTTGCAGATTGAGGGCATACCCTGCAAGGTATCGTTCCGCAATTTGTGGCTGAGGAAGATCGATTGAGTTAACGACACAGGGTTGCACGCGGCTCTTGGCTCCAGTTCATTCTTGTTGCGGCTGCCGAGGATACATTGCCGGAGGCAATCGCGACAGCGCTGGCCAATGTGGCAACTATGAATCGCCTCGCCGAGGGTTACCGCGGTAATCGAAGAGACTGGAATATTGCTGCTGCGCGCAACTTTTGACGGAACACGGTGTCGGTTCAATGTAGACAGCTTACGGCGAAATATACTTCCCTGCTGCCGCAGGACGTCAAGAACGCGGCCCCGTCCTTCTGCGGGCGCACGCAGAAAGCGAAGTACCAGTGATGCTCCTTAAGTTGAATTGCAAAAAAGCGCTAATCCCTGTTGTGCTGCTTGTCCTGGCCACCGTGTTCGAGACGGGGTGCAGCAGCGGCGGTTCCTCCAACCTGACCAACACGACCACCTCAACCGGTTCGTCTTTTGTGGTTGGCACCGATGCACCCATGGCAAGCGTCGCATCATTCTCAGTTGTTGTGAGTGGCATTTCTGCAACCGACTCCAACGGAAACACCGTTCAATTGATCAGCGGCTCGCCGACGGTAGATTTTGCGCGTTACAACGGGCTGCAGACGCTGCTGGATATGAATGATGTGAATGCGGGCACGTACTCCAACGTGGCCATCACACTGGGTGCCGCAACCATCGGGTACCTCGACACCAGCGGTGGCGGCGCACCAACCATACAGACGATGACGGCGACATTTCCGAATTCCCCCGAAGTGGTGACGATCCCTCTGGACACGCCGCTGGTGGTGGCCGCATCCGGAGCGCCGGCAGGCCTGCGCGTTGACTTCGATTTGCGCAAGTCGATCCAGGTGGACTCGAGCGGTCAGATTACCGGCCAGGTGACTCCGACATTCAACGTGAAAGCGGTGACAAACAGCGATGGCGGCGCGTACATTGACGAATTCGACGCGGCGGTGGTCGCGGCTCCTGCGGCGGGCGCTCAATCGTTCACGGTGCAGGGCCCGCATGGCAGACAATTTACCGTGAACGTGAGCGGACAGACGGAGTGGGACGGCGACGCCAGCCTGAGTGCCCTGACGAGCAGCAGCATTGTGCAGATATCGGGAGCACTGGACAGGGCGGACGCGACCATCGACGCAGATGAGGTAACGATCCTTTCGCAGAGTGGCTTCTATGCCGCCGGGCAGGTGACGTATGTGACGCCGGCAACAGGGGCGGCGAGCAGCTTTGACCTGTATGTACGCGGACTGCTGCCCACTACCACCGGACTCACGCTAGGCCAGATTGCGCAGATAGACCTGAGCGGCAGTGAGAACTACTCGATTTACTGGATGCACGGACCGCTGGCGCAGTTCCTCTTTAACCAAAGCGGACTGGTACCTGGCCAGCACGTAGCGGTGGGGGGCCCGGCAAGCGGCGCGACAAATGCACAGGATGTGAGCGTGAAACGCGTGACGTTGCGGCACTGGGGCTATAACGGCACTATTGTGGCAGGCAGCGTGAACGCGGGCAATGATACCTTCCAGATGACAGTCAACGGCTTTGCGGGATTACTGGTGCCTGGAAATGTAACGGTTTATGTGACAGACAAGACCCAGTTCCGCGACGGGCTTACTTCAATGGGAGATGTGGAGGGAAGCGCTAATGTGCGCGTGGTTGGGCTGCTGCTGAAAGATCCAGTATCAGGCAATCTGGTTCTGGTGGCGCACTACGTGGATGCGCTGAGTTAGGTTTGGACAATCTCCGCTGCGCCGGGACTGGCTTCTGCCGGTCCCGGCGTTTTTGTGTTCCTGAATGCGGCACTTCAGAAGAGTTCGGCAATCGGGGGAAATGTCAGCAACAAGCTTAGGCCGAGCAGCAAAAAAGCGGCGGCGCTGATGCGTGTCAAATTGACGTTTCGCTTCCGCCAGCGCATCTCCAGAATTGCCCAGGCAAGAAGCCACGCAACGATGGCCATGGTAGTGACGCCTGAGAGGGGCCCCGTTGGCTGATAGAAGACAAAAAGATATTTGAGCGAAGCAACTTTGTCCGCCACAATCGAGAGCAATCCAAGTAGGAAGGCGCCAATGCCGGCCGACAGAATCGCAGCCGCGCCGGAACCATTGGTCAACGGGTCAGTGTTCGCCGGGATTTTGGCTTCTCGCTTTTCGATCGTCAATTACCGTCCATTAGATGAATCACTCGACCGCCTTCGACCGGTGCGTGCATCACAAGCATGGCGCCGAAGAAGCAGGCTACTCCCGCTGCAAGAAACGAAACCACGGTAAAGCACAGGACCGCGGCACGAAGCTGAGGGTGACTCCTGAGGTTGTGGCCGTATTTTAGAACCACTGCTGCGGCCATGGTGATGGAGATCGGCGTCAACCATGCGACATGCTCTTTCCACTCCATCCCGAGCGAGTGCCAGCCGCTGGTAGAGGGACTCGATTTGAGCAGCAGTTGAGGGAATGCGGCAGCGATGGACGTTCCGGCGGGAGGCACAGCGCGATACCAGGGATAGATGATGTAAGTTCCCGAAAGAACGGCGAGCCACGCCAGCGCGGACATGACGATGAGATATGCGCGCAGAAAAGACTCATCTCGCGATGAGACGGGCCCTTCGCCGGTGGGCGAGTAACGGTGGTACAACTCGACAAGAGCACCCGAACAGGCCAGCAGGTACAGTCCGCCGAATCCCATGCCGTGTATGAGTGTCCACAAGCCCTGTGCCGTAATTTCCATCGCTTGGCTCCCTTGCGGACATCCGATCAGTACACCGCATACTGCAGCACGTCAGAATCCGTTTTTGTTCATGTGCTCCGACAGCAATGCGCTTGCAACGGATGCTTTCTTGTCGTCTTTTCCCCACGTCCAGTACATGCCAACGTAGGCGTAGTTCTCAGTTTGTCCGGCGACGGAGTGCCCATAGGCAAAGAGAAATTGCGTATTGGGATTCTTGAAGTGGTAGTAACCGCCGGCGTCGATCATGGTGGAGGACTGAGTTTGCGCGGCTGCCGCACCTTCGCGTCCGTGAGCAAAGACCTCGGCCGCCAACTCGAGTTTCTCGCCGAAGGCACGCTTGAGCAGGAATCCGCCATAAGGGAAGTTGCGGAAATCGGTTTGCGGAACGACCTGATAGCCGGCACCGCCGTCCGCAGTCCAATGGCCCCAGTTCTTTTGCGCCCATAAGGGGAGCCGGTACCATACCTTTCCTACGCCGAGGCCCTTGTCGTAGTTTCCGGTAGGCATCTCGAACATGGTGAAGGGGCCGATCTGGGGGACATGTTTGGTTTCCTTAATGAGGGCCAACTTCACGCCTAGTTCCATATCTGTAAGTCCGAATGCGCTGAGGCCTGTGCCGGAGGGCAGATAAATGGGATTGTTCGACGGAAAGATGCCTCCAGACGGCAAGATGGCGTGAAGCTGGACCCTGGGCATCGCGCCCCAGTTGAACTCAAGCGCCGGTCCAGTCGAATCCATTTCAACGGGTGTGCCGTCCAGGCCGCCGAAGATATAGAACTCGTAATGTTGGAAGTCAACGGGAACCGGATCGTCGATTTGAAAGGGCGGCCCCTGCGCCCACAACCGGGGAACAGCGGCAAAAACGAGAAGGAACAGGATGAGCCGGATGAGATGTGCAGGAACCTTCATCGAGATCCTCGAACGGCACTAGAGAGCAAGAATCAGGCTGAAAAATTTGATGCTGCCAAGGGAAAGACCTACTGCTCGGGGGAAACGCTAGAAAACTGTGCAATGGCCAACTGCGCTATCCAGGGGACGATGCTGGCGGACGCCGGGGGTGGATCGACCCTGATGGAGCGATAGATGGACAACAATTATTGGAGCATTCAAGCGGGAAGCCGTCTACTGTCAATTGCGATATTCACGCTACATTAACTCGCCAACTCCTTCTTTACCAACTCACTGACGATACGGCCCTCGGCGCGAAGGCCGGCTGTTTGCAGCTTGGCCTGGACCGCTTTAATGATGGGACCCATATCTTTGGGGCCGGGCTTTTGGCCCGAGGCGGCGGCGTGTTCGGCAACCGCTTCGGCCACGAGGGCCTGAAGACCGGCTTCGTCGAGCGCCTTGGGCAGGAATTCCTCGATGACGACGATTTCGGCGGCCTCTTTGGCGGCCAGTTCGGGACGGTTCCCCTTGGTGAACTGCTCAATTGAGTCGCGGCGCTGCTTGACCATGGTGGCCAGCGCCTGCTGCTCTTCAGCGGGCGTCAGGAATGCGCGCTTCTCGATGGCCTTGTTCTTGAGTGCGTTCTTAATGAGGCGCAGAGTGCCGGTGCGTTCGGCGTCGTGGGCCTTCATTGCGGTGATGATTAGCTGGGTGATTCTGGCTTCAAGTGCACCTGCGTCGGTCATAACTTCCATTTTAGAGCGTGGGCTTGAGCCAGCGGTCGAGCCAGTCGAAGGCATCATCCTGCATGTCGAGGCCGAAGATGTGGGGCCGGTCGTAAAAGTGGCTGTGGAACTTGTCGGATGCGCCAGCCTTGGCGTAGATGGCTTCGAGTTTGGCCACCGCTTCCTTCATGCCCTCCAGCGGAAACAATTCGTCCCTTGAACATTCCTCCACCATAAGTGGCTTGGGAACCCGGCAGCCGAGGACGTCGGGCAAATCGACAAAGCTGGTGAGGCCGGAAAGAAAATGCATGAAGCTGTGGGTATCGACGTGGGCGCGAATCATGGGGCGCAAGGTGGACATCCACCCCACGGCCACCGCGCACTGGATGCGGTCGTCGAGACCGGCAAGAAAATCGGAGCGCCATCCGCCCATGGATATGCCGACACAGCCGACTCGCGAGGGGTCGACTTCAGGACGAGTGACCAGGTAATCCACCGTCCGCATATCGTCCCAACTGGCAATTCCCTGCCAGGTTAGGCCGGCCCAGCAGAGGGATTTGGCGAGTGTGGCTTCGCCGGCACTTGCCCGGTGATTCAAATGCTCCACATCTTCGACGGAATACTTGAGTTGGCTGACGCCGTATTTTTGAGCATCGTCGCCGAAGAGGGTCCTGCGCTCGCCGAAATAGAAACAGTCGATGGAGATGACCACGTATCCGCGGCGGACCAGGGCCAACGAGGTGGGGCGGCCTTCGTAATTCTCAATGCGGAACTTGGTGAGAGCGGCAGAGTCCCCGTCGCGCACAGGCATGACTTTTTCTTTTCCAAAGACAAACGACCCACCATGCGAATGCACATCCACGATGGCGGGACGGGGGCCTTTTCGACCCTTGGGGATGAGCACGTAGGCGGGAACGCGAAACCAGGGGGTGGTGGAGAAGAGGATTTTTTCCTGAATGTACTCAGGAGTCTCCCAGTGATCGACCACCTCGGGAGACGGATCAACCGGTGGAGGCGCGTAGTGAAACAGTTCGAGCACCTTCTCGCGGACTGCTCGACGATAGGCGTCGGGCCCGGAATAGTCACGCTCGAGCCAGGAAAGCGGATAGCGGCACTGGTCAGCGAGGCCTTTGATTGTGGGAAAGAGAGTACCGATGTCGCTTTCTCCCTTATGCATTTCGGTCTGCCCTCCGGCAAGGTTGGGTGCGGCGGCGTGCGGGACACCGGCGAGCGCGAGTACCCCTAAGGATTTCAAGCACGTACGGCGGTCAACCGAATTGGCCGCACGATCGATTTTCTGCTCTTTCATATGGATATTCCTTGCATTGGCAGGATGACGGCAGGCGACGATTCCGGCCGGGAACAAACTTCGTGAGAATTGTACTGATCTTTGCCGTCGAGGGACGGAGGATTTTGGAATTGTGGGCGGTTCTGGGGATGGAGGTAGATTTGCACAGGGGAATAATTCACATAAACCACATAAATGTGTATTCTGTGAGTGGCGGCCGGTTTAATTCCTAATTCCGGTCCAAAACGAGGAAAAGAGATGATTCGCAAAACGCGCCTTTTTACACCCGGTCCGACACCGCTGCTTCCGGCGGCCCAGTTTGCCATGGCCGCCGCAGACATTCACCACCGCACGCCGGAGTTTCGCGCCCTGTTTCAGCGGGTGCTTGGCCAGCTAAAGGTTTTTGTCGGCACCCAGAACGATGTGCTGCTGCTGTCGAGTTCGGGCACGGGAGCGATGGAGGCGTCGGTGTCGAATCTGACCTCGCCGGGGGACAAGGTGCTGGTGCTCTCAGCGGGCAAGTTTGGCGAGCGCTGGGTGGGACTGGCAAAGGCGTTTGGGTGCGAAGCGGACGTGGTGAGCGCGCCGTATGGCGAGACATTCGACTTGGAAGCGGTGCGCGCGGGGCTGAAGCCGGAGCATAAAGCTGTCTACATGCAGGCCACTGAGACCTCGACCGCGGTGCGGCACGATGTGGAGGCAGTGGCGAAGCTACTGAAAGCGGCGGGGAGTGAAGCGCTGCTGGTGGTGGACGGGATTACCGGCCTGGGCACGACACACTTCGACGTGGACGGCTGGGGAATCGACGTGCTGATCGGCGGCTCGCAGAAGGCGGTGATGATTCCGCCGGGGCTGGCCTACCTGAGCGTGAGCGAGAAGGCGTGGGCGGCGATGGAGAAGTCGAAGAATCCGCGCTACTACTTTGACCTGCGTAAGGAGCGTAAGAACGCGGCGAAGGGTGAAAGCGCGTACACGCCGGCAGTGGCATTGATTGCAGGACTGGGCGCAGCGCTGGACTACATTGCCGGGCAGGCCGGCGGGGATCTGGAAAAAGGCCGCATCGCGCTGGTGGACAACGCGCAGGTGAATGCCGCGGCAACGCGCGCGGGGTTGGTGGCACTGGGCTTTACACTGTTTGCGCCTACTTCGCCAGCGGCGGCCGCTACAGCCGTGGCGGTGCCGGAGGGAATGAACTCGGGCGATGTGGTGAAGGCGCTGAAGACGCGCTTTGCGCTGGTGACAGCGAACGGGCAGGGCGAGATGCAGGGGAAGATCTTCCGCGTGGCGCACCTGGGATTCTTCGACTACCTGGATACGGTGGCGCTGCTGGGAGCGATGGAGCACATTGCCAAGGACACGCTGGGACTGCCAGTGGTGTACGGGCAGGCGGTGGCGGCGGCACAGCAGGTGTATGCGAAGGCAGTGAAGCAATAGACTCGCGGTTTCCCAGGTCTCAGAAGCGAGACCTGGGGCACCCGGCGAAGGCAGTGAACAGCTAACAGCCGTCAGTTGACAGTTGGTGGCGGGCTGGTTCGGTTTCCTGCTCTCACCTGGGCGGATGAAGCTGGGCTAAAGCGGAGCACACAGGTCCATCGCTATTCAAACTTTACTGTTCGCTGTCTGCTGTCAGCTGGGAGCTTTGTTTATGGCTGAACTGAGTTTTGGGCAGAAGCTGCTGATCGCACGCAAGCAGCTGGACCTCTATCAATACGAGATGGCCGAGCGGCTGGGCGTGCATCCCAACTCGGTTACCAAGTATGAGCGGGGCGAAGGCAAGCCACATGCGGCGGTGGTGCGCATGTTCGAGTTGCTGTGTGAGAAGCACGGCATCCGTTTTGACGAGTATGAAGGCGCAGAGCAAACCAAGGGAGACACGATGAAGATTGTTCTGGGAGAAAAGGTCTCTCCGGCGACGGTGGCCGTATTTGCGGCCGAGCCGGGGTGGGAAGTGCTGACGCACGACAAGTTGCCCGACGGTCTGGCGGCGGCGCTGGCCGATGCGGATGCGCTGGTGGTGCGCTCTGCGGTGCAGGTGGACGACGCGCTGATGGAGCAGGCGCCAAAGTTGCGCGTGATTGGCCGGGCCGGAGTGGGCGTAGACAACATCGATGCCGATGCAGCCACGCGGCGAGGCATTGTGGTGATGAATACGCCGGGGGCGAACGCCGTGGCAGTGGCGGAGCTGACCATTGCCCTGATGCTGGCGCTGGCGCGCAAGCTGCCCGCAGCCAACGCCACCATGCACGCCGGGAAGTGGGAGAAAAAGAGCCTGCAAGGAGCCGAATTGCGGGGCAAGACGCTGGGCATCCTGGGGCTGGGACGGATCGGGTTGGAAGTGGCCAAGCGGGCGCGAGGCTTTGGACTGGAGATCATCGGCAGCGACCCGTTTGTCTCAGCGGCGGTGGCGCGCGAAAACGGCATCGTTCTATTGTCTTTGGACGAGCTGTTTGCCAAGGCGGATTATCTGACGTTGCACGTGGGGCTGACACCGCAGACGACCGGGGTAATCAACGCCAGAACGCTGGCGGCAATGAAAAAGGGAGTGCGCATCATCAACTGCGCGCGCGGCGAACTGGTAGACGATGCGGCGCTGGTGGCGGCGCTGAAGAGCGGGCAGGTAGCGGGCGCGGCGCTGGATGTATTTGTGGAGGAGCCGGCCAAGAATACGCCATATGCGGAACTGGATAACGTGATTTTGACGCCGCATATTGCCGGATCGACCGCCGAAGCGCAGGAGGCTGTGGGGATTCAGATTGCCTGCCAGGTGCGGGAGTATCTGAAACTGGGCGTGGTGCAGAACGCGGTGAATCTGCCCTCGCTGAGCCACGAGGAGTATGTGCAACTGGCGCCCTACATCGACCTGGCGGGACGGTTGGGATCGTTTTTGGCACAGGCCGGCAAGAGCGGAATCGAAGGCATCGACCTGGTGTATGGAGGCACGTTGGCCGAGGCCAAGACCGACCTCGTGCGCAATGCTGCGATCGAGGGGCTTTTGCAAGGCTCGGAAAACGTGAACCGCATTAACGCCGCGGCGGTAGCGGAAGAGCGCGGCATCCGCATTCACGAGGAGAAACAGGACAGTCATCGCGGCGGCGCGGCCACGGTGCTGGCCATCAAGCTGCACACGGCGGGTGGTACAAGTCACGCCACGGCAACCGTGATTCACGGCGAGCAGTCGCGACTGCTGGAGTTTGATGGCATCGACATCGAAGCGCCGCTGGAAGGCAATCTGCTGGTGTGCCGCAACCTGGACGTGCCGGGCGTGATTGGCAGAATCGGGACCATTCTAGGCGAGCAGGGCGTGAACATTGCCAACTTTGCCCTGGGGCGCGAACGCGCAGGGGCCACGCCGGTGAAGGCGTTGGCCGTGGTGCAAGTGGATGCGCCGGTGTCAGACAAAGTGTTGGAAGCGCTGGACACCATCGAGGCGCTGCTGGAGGCGAGGCTGGTGCAGTTGTAACGGCGACTGATTTGAGCCAGGGACATCCTGCGGCCCTATTTGCCGGGGCAAAAATAATCGGACAACCCGCAAAAACGGAAATGCCGGAGCGTTTGCCCCGGCATTGACGATAGAAAGCAGTCAGGTCAGGCGCGGCTGAGGTAGGCGCCTTCGCTGGTGTCGACACGGATCTTTTCGCCTTCGTTGATGAAGGCAGGGACCTGGACTACGAGGCCGGTTTCGGTCTTGGCGGGCTTGGTGACGCTGGAGGCAGTCGCCGACTTGAGGCCCGGCTCAGTCTCCACAACTTCAAGTTCGACTGAGGATGGCAGCTCGATGCCCACGGCCTGCCCGTCATGATAGCTGACTTTGATTTGCAGATTAGGGGTAAGGTATTCGACCGCGTCGCCCAGCGTTGAGCCCTTCAGCACGGTCTGCTCAAAGTCCACGGGGTTCATAAAGTAGTAGTCGTCGCCGTCGGCATAAAGAAAGTCCATTGAAATCTCGTCCACGACAACCTTCTCAATGGCGTCGGCGGAGCGGAAGCGGTGTTCGAACATGGCGCCGGACTTGAGGTTGCGCAATTTGGCCTGGATAAAGGCGCGCAGATTGCCGGGCGTGCGGTGCTCCACCTTGAAGACCAGATGCAACTGCTCGTTGTGCTTGATGATCATTCCTGGACGTAATTGGGTGGCGGGAATCGCCATAAGGGTTGAAGCTCCTTGCTGTACTTGCGGTCACTCCGCGAAATAGAAGGGCCTTAGAGCAGTTCCGCAGTTGGTATAGCCATTTCCGGCGTGAATGCATGGTGACTTTTTCTTAAGGAAAAGCCACCCATCAGCAACGGCTTCGGGATACAGTAACTGCGGAACCGCTGTTGCCCTATCTCCATTGTAGCTTAGGGTGCTTCGAGCGATTGCTGAACCGCAAGGTCGATGTGTTTTGATCGGAAGCATGAAGGCGAATTGGTTCCGTCGAGCACGGGCCGGGCTAAGTCCTTTGGTGGGATTGCTGCTTCTTTGTCTTCTATGGTCGCTCGGCTCAATGCGATCCGACCTGCTACCGGCTCCGGCTCCAAGTCTCGTGCCGCAAATGGAAAGGCAAGCGCTGCCTTTTGCGCTGCTGGCGGTGGTGGCGGCGGTCTTTGGGATGGCACGTGGGTCAAAGCGGCCACGAATGCGAGGAGCCGGGGCCGCAGCGCTGATTGGCCTGGGACTATTTGTGGTGCCCGCCGAGTTGGTGCTGATCTCGCGTGGATGGGTTAGTGAGCTGACCCGGGTGGCTCTGTTCTCGCTCGCGCCCCTCTTTGCAGTGGTCTTGGAGCCCTACATTGGCCGGAGCGTTGGCCCACAAAGCAGGAGTGGATTGCTCGCCGCCCTGGTGGCGGTGGCAGGGACGCTGCTTGTGTTTCCGCTGGACCTACCTGGTTCGATTGAAAGTGGGGGCGCCTTATGTGCGGTGATTCTGGCGGCTGCCTGTGTGGCCGCAGCCAACTGCGGTGCAGTGAAGGCGGCGCACGAGATGCCCGGAAACTCTGTCGCTTCCCTGGCGGTGATTGCGGGTGGGACCGCAGCGACGGTATTCGCAGCGCAGAGTGCTCTTACGGAGCACATGGTTTGGAAATGGAACGCGATTTCACCGGAATTGACATGGTCGGCTGCTGTGGAGTTGCCGGCGTTGCTGCTGCTCTTCTGGCTGATGCGACGGATGCCCGCGACACGCATGACGATGCGTTTTGTGCTGGCACCCCTAATGACGATTTTGATCGGATTCATTTTGCAACGGCCTGCGATCGAGCCGCGGGCCGGGCTGGGGCTATTCCTGATGATCGCCGGGGCGGTTGGCATATTGTTCGCGCCTGAAGATGAGGGAGAAGCCGGTTCATCGCTCTTGAAGCTGAACCAAGACTAGATGGATATGGCGGGCGGGGTGGGAAGCGCCTTACCGCTGAGGCGGCTGGTAGGGCTCTACGCGCAGCATGTCAGAGAGAATGCCCCGCTCCTCAGGGCTGAAAGCACCCTGATAACGGCTTGAGTTGAGCACCATGGGGCGCTGGTCCGGCGGCACCGAGCGCAGGTCCTGGAAGGCGCCTTTCATCAACGCTTGGCGATCGGGCGGCAGGGTGGTCCAACGGCGCGACGAGTTGTTCACCTGCGCACGTTCTTGTGGCGACAGGCGCTCGAGGGCTTCAGTGCGGGCCAGGCGGCGCTGGCGCTGCGCGTCAGGCAACTGGTTCACCTGGTGCAACTGCTGCACCAGCCGCTGCTGGTCAGGCTGTGGAAGCCGGTTGAAGCTGGGATCGCTGCGCAGCATCCGTTCCTGGTCCTGAACCGGGGTGCCGCGGTGCTCGTTGAGCCACGCGCCCAAGTGGCCGGTAGGCGCATAGCCGGGCTGAGTACTGCCTGGGTAATTGGGACGCCCGTAACCCTGCTGTGAATTACCGGGGTAGCCGGGACGCCCATAACCCTGCCCCTGGTAGGGAGAAGCCGGATACGCCGGACGCGTCTGGTTCATCGGCATCTGGCGCATGCCTGGGTTCTGGCCCTGGTTTGCCGTATATCCGCCGCGGTACTGCGGGTATTGCTGAGCGGGACGGGCGTAGCTTTGCGGCCTTCCCTGCTGCTGTCTTGGAGCCTGCTGCCGGGAGGGCTGGGATCGCGGTGCAGAATAGCTCGGCCGCGAAGAAGGAGCCGGGCGAGAAGAATTGTGCTGTGCCGAGGCCCAGGGGAGGCACACAACCAGGATGGCGGCTGTTACAGCCGCGCGCAGCGTCGTTCCCGCTTTGGTTGCCCCTATCATGGTTTCCCCCGGCCCCCGGCCGATTGTATCTCTCAAAGAAAAAAGCAGTTGACCCTAATTCTGGTTGTTGTCGTTGCTTGAAAGCGCCTCAAGCTGGTCAAGCAATTGGGCGTTGTTATCAAGCAATTGCAGGTCGTTGACCACGGCTGCCTGTCCCGGCGGCGCGGCAGGCTGATCCCAGTTAGTCACACCCAGGTAGGTTCCACCGCCCAGCAGCACAGTCACCGTCAGCGCCATAGCCGCCAGCGGTCGCACATGCATTTGAGGGCCGTAGGTGAGGCGTGCACGCAGCCGCTCAAACCAGCCGGCCGGCTGTGCCTGGCGCTCCTCATCAAGCCGCGCATTGAGGCGGGTCATGAAGTACGGACTGGGCTCCGGGCCCTCCCAGGTATCGAGCAGAGCCATGGTCGCGCGCAGATCCTCCAGCTCCTCACGGCAGCGGTCACACTCCGCAACATGAGCCGTAACCTTGGCAGGCACCGCGCCCGGATCGAGCAGCATATCGGCCAGCTTGCGATCCATTGCGGTGCATTTGTTCATTGTCCGCTCCATGAGTACCACCCCCACTCCCCGCCGGTCGAATCCGGCTGTTTCCACTTACACAAAATCCTTCAGCTTGTCGCGCAGAGTCTGGTAGGCGCGAAAGAGCAGCGACTTGGTCGCCGACTCGCTCAGTTTGAGCACCTCCCCAATCTGCCGATAATCCATCCCCTGATACTTGTGCATCAGCACCGCCATGCGCTGGCGCTCAGGCAAAGCCATTACGTGGGTACGAATGGCCTTCATGCGCTCCTCGCGCAGTAGGTGCTGCTCCGCCGACGGCTCGTCGTCGGCCACGTCCGGGGTCGTCCCGGTTTCCTCGTCGGGCGCGTCCAGATACACAGTTTGCGCGGCCCGTTCGTGGCGGGTGTCGCGCGCGTAGTTTACCGCCAGGTTGGTCGCGATCCGGTAGAGCCAGGTGGTGAACTTGGCCTCTGCCCGGTAGCTCTCGCGCGAGCGGTAAACGCGCAGAAACACCTCCTGCGCCATTTCCTCGGCAACCGCCTCGTTCCGCACCATGCGGAACAGGAAGTGAATCATAGCCCGGTGGTACTTTTCCACCAGGTAAGTAAAGCCCGATTCATCGCCTGCGGCCACCCGCAGCATGATGGCAGCGTCGCTCGACTCGTCCGCGCCGTAGTTGCGGCCGCGGTATGCGCCGGGTTTCACGTCTGGCTGCGAAGCCGGACCAGCGCCCATGCCCGGGTTGTCCAGGACCAGGGTTGCCATATCTTCTTCAACCCCGCCCCCGCCGGAAGGTTGCGCAGGGTTATCGGTTTCCGGGCTGGAATTTGGGTCTTGAGGTGGCGTCTGGCCGGGAACTGGATCAGGATTAGCGCCGGGCCGGTTTCCGCCGGAGCGTGCGTGCGCAAGAGGCAGACTGACGCCTGGAGCATTCAAGCCGGCAAGATGGGACATCCCCGGGCCCGCACCAGCCAGTTCCACGCCGCCAAGCCCCGAAATGGGGCGCAACACAGCCTCGCCGTCGGGTGCGGACTCGCTCGAATTGCGGATCGATCTAGCTCTCCAGCGCATTAGGCGTGTCGTGGGTCCGGGCAGTCCCGGCGGATGGTCCGCGTGGGTTGGCCGTAAAGCCCTGCTGGTGTTACTCTAACGCATGGGATGCCCCATTGGCGCGACTTCCGCCATCTCTCCCAGGGGCGCTTAACTCAGCGGTAGAGTGCCACCTTCACACGGTGGAAGTCGCAGGTTCGAATCCTGCAGCGCCCACCACCTATTCATCCGAAGATATTCAAAGACGTCCAGATAATAACGTAAGTCGCTGACAAATAAGCAGCTTTCGTCTCTCTGCGTCCAACTAGATATCGTGAAGACCAATCCTTGATAGGGGTATAACTGGGGGTATATTTTCCCAGGGTGGGAGTATTTTCGATTCCCTGGACAAGATCTGGGGTGCATGCCATGGCATTGACCAATATTGACCGATATCGATATCCGTCGTTCTAAATCAACCGACAAACCGTACAAGCTCGCTGACAGCGGTGGCCTGCATTTACTGATTACCGCGGCCGGGGGCAAGCTCTGGCGGTGGAAGTACCGTCTCGGCGGTGTTGAGAAGCTAATGGCCTTTGGCCAATATCCCGACATCTCCTTGGCTGACGCTCGTGATCGCCGCGATGAAGCACGGAAGCGCCTTGCTAAGGGAATCGACCCCATGGCCGAGCGAATCGCCGAAAAGACCGCCATCAAAGTAGCCACGGAACACAGCTTCGAAAAGATCGCTGAGTTGTGGCTGGAGCATTGGCAGGGGAACAAGAGCGCCCGCCATTCAGCGACAACTGGCAATCGCCTGAAGGCGAATGTCTACCCCGTCCTCGGGGCGCGTCCCATAACGGATGTGGAGCCCGTGGAGCTTGTCCAGCTTGCCAAAAGCATCGAGGCCCGTGGAGCGTCGGACATGGCAAAGCGGATTCTTCAGATCGTGGGTATGGTCTATCGCTATGCCGTCGCTAACGGATTCAGCAAGCGCAATCCTGTCGCAGAAATCCGTCCGTCGGACATCCTCAGACCCACGCGAAAGACCAACATGGCGCGCATCGATGCCAAGGAGCTTCCGACTCTGCTTCGTAAAATCGAAGTCTACGAGGGAAGGCAACTAACCAGGCTCGCCATCAAACTCATGGCACTGACATTCGTTCGGACCAGTGAACTGATAAGTGCACGATGGGAAGAGTTCACCCCCATATCCCCCAAGGGGGGAGCGTTAGTGTTTTCAACTCCGACCAGCGCGAAAAGGTCACGCGGGCTGTCGACGCAGTTATGCAGGGTTGCGGCTTCACGACGAAGCGGCTCCGGACGATTCTGCGGAAGGTCATCGAACTGGAAGCCGACATCGGCACGGAACCGCAAGCCACCGCTCTTCTAATGATCCTGCAATGGAAGAAATACATCATCCAAGGCGAGCGGCTTCGCTTTAAATGGAGTGCGGGACGATTCTTTTCCGAAGGATATTGGCGAGAGTCCGAGAGCTGGCCATGGGATGCGCAAGCGCTGCGAGAGGCGAATCAGGCGAATGCGGGGCGTCTTCATTGAAGGGTTCCACGGGAAACATTTTGTTCTACGTGCAACACGAGGAAACAAAGATGCGATATCTCGAAGCGTCATCGATGTGTCACCGGGGATGCGGAAGACCACGCCGACTAGCTCAACGAGGATGTAAGGTCGACCACTCGATGCACACCCCGCGCGGCGAGTGAAGACCTCGGCCCTGGGGGTGTCAAATTTCTCCAGGACCTTCGCTGCTGAACCGGACTGGTAGCCTCACTTTCATATCCCCACAAATTGACAATTCTTAAAAGTTGGTCGGAAATCTGTTAATTCATCAAACCGGTTTGTCTCATTCCTGCTAGTGCAGAATTCGCCGGGCACTCCAAGCTCTTCTCAGATCATGGGCAAAGTGGTAGTCTTTCCCATAATCATCCAGCAAATTGGACGAGATGCGGGCTCAACATTGATGCCAAAGGCGTACACAGTTCCCTCCGTTAGCCGAGCGCTTGCAATTCTGGAGTTGCTCGCGCAATCCAAGCGGGGCCTCACATTATCCGATATCAGCAGAAAGCTCGCGCTGCCAAAGAGCTCAGTTCACGTGCTGGTCCGGACGTTGGAGTTGGTAGGCTACCTGAAGAACAATCGGGAAACAAGAAAGTATCACTTTGGCCTTAAGCTTATCAACTTGAGTAACACAGCCCTTGAGAATCTCGAAATGCGTGAACTGGCCAGACCTTTTTTGCAGGGTTTGATGCTTAAGACCGGTCTCACGGTGCATATGGCAATTCTCGAGGGTGCCGAAGCGGTCATCATTGAAAAAGTCGAAGCCCTTGGCATGCTGCGTCTCGCGACTTGGGTGGGACGGCGACTAGACGCAAACAGTTCTAGCCTGGGAAAGGCCCTACTAGCGTTTGATCTAGATCTAGACATGAGTCAACGGCTTATTGGGCGTGCTTACGCCAGACACAACAGAAACACGATTACTTCCCCAGATAAGCTCGCTCGCGAATTGAAGAAAATACGCGAACTTGGATACGCCTTTGACGACGAAGAGGGCGAGATTGGGTTTCGTTGTATTGGAGCCCCGATTTACGACGCCTCTACCAAGGTCATTGCCGCAGTCAGTGTGGCCGGCACATCAGTCCAAATTTCCAAAGAGAACGCTGCAGGGCTGGCCTCTGCCGTGAAAGCCACAGCGCAGGAGATCACAGCACATCTCGCGGATAAAGTGGAAACCGAAGATGAATGATGGAATGTCTAATTTTCGACTGATTTGCGGCGAGCCGTATTCCGCTAAAATTTGAGACGGCGAATGTTCCACAAGAGCTCGCTCCAGAAACTCGCCACGCGACCATGGAAGCCATTTCCTGAACTTTCACAAATAGGCTCTTAAGAACTCATACACTACTTAATCGATGCGCTGCTTTGTCGTCTAGTTGAGCGGCCGCGTTCTTGTGGCCTCCCAGGTGATGCTACAGATCGTCAAATTGTCTGCGCGAAAGTGCGACGTGCCCGCCCGCCCAACACTACAATGGCAGTCTCCAACTGCGTCCCATTGGCACCTCAAAGTACGTGAGATGCCAATGGGGAAAGGGCTCTTCAGTGTTCCGCGCCCGGTTCATTGAGCACTGCCGAAATTGACCGCGCAGAGCTCTGTCAGAACTTTGCTTTTACAGCCAGCTGAATGTCCCTGGGTCCCGAGCTGTACGAGACCACACCAAAATTGCCGGTGCCTATTGTTGCCCCTGGAGTACCAAGGTTCGTATGGTTGAACGCATTAAACAACTCTCCTCTGAATTCAACCTTGATCCGCTCGTTGATCGGTGCCTGCTTGATAAAAGCAATATCCCAATTCTGCACACCTGGTTGAGTCAAGATATTGCGCCCAGAGTTCCCAAACCTCGGCGTCCCGCTTGCCAAAGCTTGCGCCAGGGCGTCTGTGGTAAAGCAGCTAGTTTTGAACCACGCGGGAATTGTCTTCGGACCAGCCCCATTGCATGTGCGATCGGGTCGTGGCGAAAAAGAGTTTGTGTTGGAGTAATCCTGGGTCGAATTCACGGTGAAGGGAAAACCGGAGTGTGCGGTGACGATTGCGCTGACTTCCCACCCTCCAGCCAACAGATTCACATAGCGCCCGTTTCCTAGGAATCTCTGCCCCTTTCCGAAAGGCAGTTGGTAAATGGGACTCGCGACAAAGGTATGAGTGATATTCTCGTCAGTCAGACTGTAATCCGCACTGGGATTGTTGTCATTTTGAGTGCGAGACTGATTGCCTATGTTACCGCCTTGATCGTCCAAGCCTTTTGAAAACGTGTAGGAAATCAACGCAGCAAGGCCGTGAGAGGCTCTTTTCTCAAGCTTCCCATAAACAGACTCATAGTTCGAATACGCTGTCTCATCGTCATAATTGAGCGCGTTGAAGTCGGGGTATGGCCGACGGGGTTGTAAGTCCCCAACCCCGGGCTTGGGTTGGTTGCCAAATTCATGCTCATAGTCAAGGTGCAAACCGCGGTTACCTACGTATGCGACCTCTGCTCCCCAGTCTTTTGCCAGTTGAGATTGCAGGCTCAAGCTCCATTCATAGGTCTCAGGCGTCTTATAGAAAGGGCTTGGCATAAGTTGAGCGGTTATACCCGACAAGGAGACGGAAGGTGCATTGCTGAATATTTGCTGTGTCTTGGTCGGAACCCCATTTGTCAGCGGAGGAGGGGCACCGAAGGCCGTGTTATAAATGGGTGTCTGAGTGGACACTGGGTTGTTGTTGGCAAACGAACCCAAACGGTTTGTGTCGGGTAGGTCCATAAATATTCCCGCGCCTGCGTGGACTACAAGCTTGTCTGAACTTGTGGGCTGCCAGGACACGCCCATGCGTGGAGCAAAATATCCGGCGCCAGGCCCATAACTCACCTCGCGCACCTTGTTTCCCGTCAATCCTTTGGCTTTTCTCATGTTAGAGGTCATCACAAGACACTGTCCGCTGGCGGAGATGAAGTACTGATTGGAGCACAGTGCATCGTTGACCGCATCCGGCAACGCGGTGAGGAGAAGCGCATCCCCCGGCGCGTAGGCGTTCGATAAGGGGAAAAATGCCGCTAGCTGATTGTTTGTATCCATTGGCTGACGACGATATTCCCAGCGCAACCCAGACTGGACGGAAAACCGGGAGTTGACTTTGAAATTATCCTGGACAAACAAGCTGATCAAACGTCCACCCACCATATTGGTGATGATTGCATTCTTGGTATATGTTCCCCCGGAAGGGAAGCCCAGTTCCATGTCCGCTAGATCAGATACATTACTGACCCCAGGTATTTCGCCGGCAAGAGATGAGTACTGGCCATTGAAGAAGAACTCCCCATTTGCTTGTAATGGGTCGCTCACACCCTTGGTTTGCCAGAAGTCCCAATTGATACCAAAGGCGAGTGTGTGCCGGCTAATGACTTTCGTAAAAGTGTCTTCGAACTGTTCGATTGAATCTGGAGCTGCAACCGGAAAGTAACCTGGGAAGCCATCTCCCCAAGTGGGAAAGTTCGAGAAAACGACATTGGGGTAGAGATTGAACTGGGGCAGCACGTCCGTCAGCCCGACTATACCAAAGCCAGCCAATGTACCTGCGGCCCGGGGACACCCGTTGCATGAATAGGACAGATAGTCCTGCTGATAGCCTATCCGCACATCGTTGATGGTCGAGGGGCTCAGCACACGCGTCCAGCCTCCGACCAGATTCTGCCCCCTGAAATGCTGATATCCACTGAAAGCCGGCAGCGCACCAGGGAACGATATGTTGGAGTTACCAATCAGGTAACGGACGAATACTGTATCTTTTTTCGATAAGGTAGCGTCCATGCGACCGTCAAATTGGTCGTTTTGTTGTTGCCCCGGCGTTTCATTTGTATAGTTGACGTAACCAGCAGTATTCGGCTCTGGAAACAGGCTTAGCACTTTCTGTGCGACGGGATCGAGCGTGGTTACGATATTCCCCTGTATCGGCGTACCCACAAGGACGGTTGCCTGTCCAGCGCCCGGAATTGCCGGATCCGCCGGACATGTGTAGTTGTATTCGGAAGCCGGATCGAACAATTGGCCGGCGTCGAAATTCATGCTGGGTGGTGCAGCCGCTCCACTGGATGCACATAGGTTCGCGGTTGTGCCGGTCAGGAAGGAGCTAAAATCCCCGGACTTTTCAGCGTCTGTAGGAACAACGCTGGGCGAGACTTCTCCCTGCGACAGTCGCAGACCTTCATAAGCGCCAAAATAGAAGATCTTGTCCTTGATGATGGGGCCACCTACCGCGCCGCCAAATTGATTTCTAGACAGCGCTGGTTTGGTAACTGCAAAATATCCAATCGCGTCCATTACGCTATTTCTTGTGTATTCCCATGCGGAGCCGTGTATCGCACTTGATCCGGACTCGGTAATCAAATTCATCACTGTTCCCGAGGCCAAGCCGAAGGAGGCGTCGTAAATATTGCTTTGAATCTTGAATTCATGGACCATTTCGGGAGGCGGTGCTAAAGCAAAACTACTATTGTTTAGAGATCTTGAGATCATCCCATCAATCAAGAGCAGGTTCCCACCCGACCCTCCACCCGAGCCGCTGAAGCCGAGGTCGTTAAAGCCCGAACCATTGGCTGCTCCTGTGGCGAGGGATCTGCCTGTCGTGTTCACTGTACCTGGAACAAGCAGTGCAAGAGAGCTCACCTCGCGCAGGCTAAGCGGCATCTCAAGAATTTCGACCTGACTTACCGTGGTGCCGAGGCTGGCATTTGTCGTATCAACCAGCGGGGGGGCAGATTCCACCGTGACCGTCTGGGTGGCTGCACCTATTTGCAGCGAGATGTTCATCGTAATCTGCTGATAGACGCGGAGAGAAATGCCGGTGAGTGTCGTAGTGTCAAAGCCGGTTTGGGTGGCTGACACTGTATAGGAGCCCGCTGGCAACGACAGAAAGTTGTAGTTTCCAGAGGCATCCGCCGTTGTGTGGCTGGCGACGCCGGTACTCGAGTTTGTTGCGGTGATGGCAGCCCGTGGAACCAAAGCTCCCGTGGCGTCCGTGACAGTTCCCGAAATGCTCCCCGAGGTCGCCTGGCCCCAGCATGAAAGTGCCGATGAGATCAACACTGCGCCCGCCAACACTAGCAGAATCTGCGGAATTGCGCGTATAAGTACAGTCAATTGGACATTCGATCTCAACGTATAACGGCTCCTCATCTTATCTTCAAATAGTCCGAAGCTATGAGAACGCAACAGAGAATAAAACCTCATGATTCCTCCGAATGCCAAACCGGCATGTTAATTAGTTAAGGTAGTCCTGATTGGTGGTTGCGTCGATGAAAACAGCCGATTCACTTACCAATCCGTCCATTATGCTGAACAGCATGTGCAGACTATCTACGAGCCCTCAATTCGGAATATCAATCCGGCTGGATTTAAAAATGAAAGGGGAACTGCCAGCAGGCTTACGTCAGGAAAACAATGCATAACGGAGTACCGACCGGCGTGTATTGACCGGTGAAGGCCAGTTTGCCAGTTACCCTGTCAATTCGAAACGAGGTAATCTGGTCGCTGCGCTGATTGCACGCATATAGGAAGTTCCCCCCCGGATCTATATTGAACTGGCTCGGATAGTCGCCCAGAGTCATCGTGTGATCAACGTGATGCAGCCTGCCGTCCGCTCCTACCGCAAACACAGTGATGGAATTGTGCAACCGGTTTGCGGCATAGAGGAAGCGCCCGTCCAACGACAGCATGATTTCCGAACAGAAATTGGTTCCCGTAAATCCAATTGGCAGGGTGGGCACCGTCTGTTGCGGTCCGAGTGTGCCGGTTCCGGAATCGTAGAGAAAAAATACAACCGTAGACGCCTCTTCCTGAATGGAATACATCCACTTCCCATTCGGATGAAATGCGAAATGCCGGGGGCCATCTCCGGTCGGCAGTGAAATGAAAGGCGAATCAGCCGGCGTCAGCTTGCCTGTATCTACGTCGAATTTGTAAACGTAGATCCGATCCTGGCCTAGATCGGTTTGCAGTACGAACTTATTCGTCGGATCAGGATGGATCATGTGTGCATGGGGTGCATCGTGTCCGCTAATTGCGAAGCTGCCGTGGGGCGCGTCGGTTGCATCGACGCTTCCCAGATGTCCGGTGTCCTGATGGACGTCGACGGCTGAGTCCAATGAACCATTGGGCAGAATTGGAAGTACCGCGATGTTTCCGCCGAAATAATTGGCCACGAACGCATATTTGCCAGAAGCGTCGATACTCAGGTGGGCTGGACCCGCGCCCTGCGAACTCACAGCGTTCAGAAATCGAAGATCACCGTTGGTCCGGTCAATCGCAAAAGCGCTTACCGAACCATTCTTGCCGTCGATATCGGAAACCTCATTGCCGGCGTAAAGGAATTCTCCAGAAGGATGGAGAGCGAGCCAAGTTGGGTTGAAGCTCTGGGCGACCAGCTTAATCTGCGACAACTCTCCAGTGGCCGGGTCCATCTCGAACAAGTAAATGCCCTTCCCGTTCGCCGTGCCGTCGACCGGGCTCGTATCAGTGCCCACGTATGCAAACATTCTGCGTCTGTTCGACTGAGACCAAAGGCTCTTCGCCGGTCTCATCGCTGCATACACGGCGGTGAATGCTACTGTCGACTTTGTGAACGCGCGGCGCGAGATCTGGCCTTGCGGGTCGTTCTGGCGCAACAAATCTTTCAATTTCACCGGACTCCCTTTCATCGGAAAGTCGAAGGAGGATTGATCCTTATCCAGCCGCAACAAGCGCTACTTGGTCGTGCCCAAGGAAGTTCCAGTGCCTTCGATGATCTTGTCGAGAGGTGGCAGAATGTCTCCTTCATGAGAACTATCGTCGAATCTCTGCAATTTCTCCTGAGCGCCTCGCCAGTATTGATATTCAGCATCCCATCGCCCCAAAGCAGATCCGAGGCGGTATGGCGTGAATTCTTGTAACCAGTCTGCCTCGTACACGTGTCGGAGCTCAGTGATACTGTCCATCAGATCAACAAGGCGCGAGTGGTCCTGGTACGTAATTTGAGAGCCCCAATTATTCCACCAATGGTCCGAATCTGGACGTCGAGGACCAAGCTTACTCCATAGCTCCGAAATCTCTATAGGCGTTTGAAACTTCTGCCCGGCATAATCGAGAAGCCGACTTCCAAACATTAGACTATCCACGGTTGCGGGATCTGCTCCAAGGCTTTCGGCATGAAAAAGTGATGTCTCGGCCTGCTCCGCGTGGAGCCGGGTTTCGTGTAATTCCGTCTGGCGCGCAGCCGCCTTTGCGTAATACGGAGCAAAGAACGGATCTTCCCATAGCGCGAACATGGTCTGTTCGTCTCCAAGCACCTTTTGCAAGCTGGTTTCAGCTTGGGACATGTTGCTGAGTGTCGAGGCGATATCAGGGGCAATGGCAGCGGGGTACATCGAGCTCGCATACTCTGAAAAGAAATGTACTCGATCCATGGGCGTCGATTGCCACGGCGCTGCAGCGCCATAGGCCATGCCGGGCAACGACATGCGAAAGAGCAGTTGCGCGTCGTCAGCCCACACTGAGTTGATTAAGCCTAGTGCGCCGGAAAGTCTGCCGGCAGCCAGGAACGTATCGATGTTTTCAAATGTCGTTTCGTAATCGGGGGCGATATTGTCATAGCTCATCACACCGGGCTGCACGATGTGAGGAATATGGTTAGCAATCAATGGACCAAGCCAGCGCTTGTAGGTTGGATCTTCTGAGGTGTAATACCACGCAGTGGCAATCAACCCCGGTGGAAGCTGGGAGATGATCTGCGGAAATTTCACGATGATATCGTCATACGCCATCACATGCTTGCCGTGACTCTGAAACACCAGCGTGACGTCGGTGAGTTGCTTCACAAAAAGAGCTGCTGGAGCCGCTGCGGCGCCAGATGCCTTTGTGGCCTGTTCGATTTGAAATGTCTCGTCAAACCCGATGCTTACAAAGGGACTGGGAAATAGTTCTGCTAACTGGTTCACCCAGTCGGTCAAGAGTGGCTTCACTTTTGGATTGCGGGGGGCGAATTCGGTCCCATGTGCCTCGTCAGAGAGTTCGGAATATTGCTCTGTCCGAAAAAGGTCGTGCTGGTGGCCATACAAATCCAGATTGGGGATGACATCGACGTGGCGCTGGCGCCCGTATGTGACAATCCGCCGCACCTCATCCTGCGTAAGCCGGCCATCAGGGTCTAGAAGCGGGTAGCCTTTCAACTCAATGCTGTTTTCGGTGTAAATATAGTATTGATTCGTCTTCCAGCGCGCCAGAAAGTCAATCTGGCGTTCAATTTCCTTTTCGGTAGGCAATGGACCGTGGCTGATATCGATCATGGTTCCGCGAATTGCAAGAGAGGGCCAATCGTGGATCTCGACCTTCGGCAGAGCCGCGGCGGGACCGCTGCCTTCGACGAGTTGTCTTAACGTTTGGATCCCATAGAATATTCCCGCTGACGAGTGCGCATGGATCCTGACTCCATGCGCAGTCACGGACAAATCGTATGCTTCATTTGAGTTGGGTCCGGGCAAATCTCCGGGGAGCGCGAGCGGTTGATCTGTGGCTCCAGACCGATCGAGAATGATGGCCGGCTCCGGTGTTCCGGTGTTGCCGGAATCGCTGATTGACAGCCGGATTCCCGTGCGCTCTTCCAGGTACTTTGACAGTTCCTCGGCCGCAAAGCGATCTTCCGTGCTGGGCGCGGACGAAAAGGTAATCGTCATGCCCGTCAACGAGACGGAATCAGCACCGTAATTAATCTGTTGAGGACGCGGAAGAAGAGGATTATGGCCGGCATACGCACGGTTGCCGACAGACATGCATAACAGCAAGACAATTAAATGTATCCGGGCCATTGAATTCCTTTCGTCCTAATAATGTAGGGCGTTTGCTTTGGAAGGTTAGTAACTTATCAGGCCAAACCTCCGGCGCAGTTGCAGCGTACCAACCGAAATCAGTTTCATCCGCACCTTTTGCCTGGATCAAGTGCAATCCCCATTCGCCGGCCGTTTGCGTCCAGCGTATTGGATGCCAGTTACGGAGTGTGGGCAAGGACAACAGTCTATGCAACCTTTCCGCGGGCGGCGACGCTCCATTGATCGACAACCTTCTCGCCAGAAACGACGAAGACGCGGTCGTGGAGATTGATGCAAGGACAGATATGGTTGGGAATGATTCTTAACCGATCTCCGACTTCTAAATGGGAATTATCGGGAACGATCAAGTGACCGTGTTCCTCAGACAAATCATGCAATATCAATTCTGGACGATCTTGAATGTATCCAAAGTGCTTCCGTTCCCCCGAAAGCAAGGTGTCCGCCGACAGCGTTTTGCTGCCGGCGTCGATGGCGGCCTTGCCCGGAACGCTGGTGCTGACCACCGTGGCGATCACGGTCGCTGCGCAATCGGAGAAGTCTGCGGACTCCGCATCCACGGTATTTCGATCGTTGAAGATATACGTTCCAGGCCGAATCTCAGTGACGCCATGAAATTGGTGGCTTTGAAACGCAGCCGGCGTGTTACCGCCGCTGACCACAGGGTACGGAATGCCAGCCGTATCAAAGAGCGCATAGAGTTTGTCGAGCTTGGCATTCTCGACAGGGATATCCTGCTCACGGATCTTCCGGTTACCCATGATGTGGCCGGGATAGAGAGAGATACCTTCCCACCTGAGGTTGGGCAGTGCAATGACTCTCTTTGCAATCTCGATTGATTCTTCGTTTGCGCTAAGGCCACAGCGCTGCAACCCCGTGTCAAACTCCAATCGAATTCCGACTTCAGCTCCGGTCGCTTTTGCCACTCGTGAAATGCCCGTGGCCACTTGCAGTGAATCCATCGCAACAGAGATCCGGACCCGCTTCGCGAGTTCCGCGAGTCGCATCCATTTCTTTTCACCCCATAGCGGATAGACGATGAGGATGTCATTGATGTCCGCGTCCGCCATTACCTCCGCTTCACCGAGTTTCGCGACTGTAATGCCAGGCGCGCCATACTGCATCTGGAGTCGAGCGATCTGCGGTATTTTGTGGGTCTTGGTGTGCGGACGGAGCGTGAGATTGTGCGCCCGACAATAGGTCGCCATCCCGCTGAGGTTTCGGCCGAGCGCGTCGATATCGATAAGAACGGCTGGTGTGTCTAACTCATTGATATTCATAAGACAGCTCTCTCGCAACCTTACACAACCGCACCTGAATCGACCATTACGCGGCCATTCCTCAATACAGACTTGATCCCCACCGGAGCAACGTTGGGCCTGTCATACCTGGCATCCGTACGGACAGTCTTTGGATTGAAGACCGTAACATCTGCCACAAAACCTTTTGCAATCCGGCCTCGATCTTTCATATGAAACCTTTCTGCAGGCTTGCCCGTGACTTTATGGACAGCCTCTTCAAGGTTTAACCATTTGCGCTCACGGACGACTTCGCCAAGTAAGAGAGGGAATGTTCCGTACAGGCGGGGATGCGAACGCCCACTGGTATAGACCCCGTCGGTAATGATCATAGCCAGAGGGTGGGTGAGAAGGGCATGAAGATTCTCCATCGACTGGGCGTGTTCCACAATGTTCACGTCTCCGCGCTGTTCCAGCAGGATGTCCAATACCACGCAGTGGGGATCGCTTCCTCGCTCGTCTGCGATGTCCTGGATCGATCGGCCAACGAGTGAGGCGGGATTTTTTGCTGCCGAAGTTATCACCACCTCATTCCATCGCGCTTCAGCTTTGATCTGAGGCCTGATGACTTCACGCTGCACAGGATCAGTGAGGCGCAAGAGAAGCTGTGAGATTCCCCCATCCAGCGCAGTCTGCGGCAATACTTGCGTGAGGACCGTGCATCCAGCCAGCCATGGATAAGCGTCAAACGCCACATCGACGCCCCGCTCAGAAGCTTTCTCTATTGCCGCTAAAGCTCGTTGCTGCAACGGCCAGTTCTCCGGTCCAGCAGCCTGAAGATGAGAGATCTGTAGCCGACACTCGGAGGCCTCGGCAACTGATATCTGCTCATCGACCGCCTCGAGCAACATGTCGGAATAGTTCCGCATGTGGGTTGTGTACACAGCAGATCTTCGGGCGACGACGCGGCAAAGGGCTAGTAGTTCCATTGCGGACGCGCCTGATCCTGGAGCATACATAAGCCCCGAGGAAAGGCCGACCGCACCTTCTTGTAGCGCCTCATCCAGTAGACCGGACATGGTGTCAAGTTCCCGGCTTGTAAGTGCCCTGCTGGTATTCCCCGCAACCTTGATTCTCAACGAACCATGTCCAACGAGTGACGAGACCGTGGCAACCTTTGATTTGCTCGCTTCAGCCAGATAATCGGAGGCGGAATTCCATCCCCAACGGTCATTTCCATATAAGATGCCGTTGGCAAAATCCCGCAATATCCGAGGGTCTTCTGGCATCGGATACGTTGAAAAGCCACAGTTTCCAACAACTTCTGTCGTCACTCCCTGCAGTAGTTTTTCCGTACGATTATCCAGCACCTGAAGGTCCGAGTGGCTATGCGCATCAATAAATCCGGGCGCAACTACGCAGCCTGTACAATCAATGATGTTCGTTTCTGCACCCACTCCTGAAGCAGAACTTTCGGCTGCATTGCCTACGTGCACGATCCGATCGCTTTGGATGACAACCTCACCCGAAATCGGAGAAGCGCCTGTGCCATCGACGATGGTACCGCCTGTCAGAATGGTACTTGTGGCATGTTTCATGCCGGCGCCACAAAGGCTGAGCTCGCAGTGGGGATACCAATCTCCAGTCTGCCCAGTAGGTCCAGAATCTTCTGATTGAGAAAATTGATATGCGCCTGGTCCTTCGCATCGACGGTGAGCGTGGCATCGCGAACCGTTGAGCCAGCAAGGACGCCACGTGCCACAAGCAATGCTTTCTCCGCGTGATGAAAGAATTCAAGGCTCTGCAAACTGTAGACAATTTGCGGCAGGACACATTGGAACAACTCATAGGCTGAGTCTTTATTCCCGGAACGCGCCCTTTCCCAAACGATCTGAAGCAGGTCCGAGACGGCCAGTCCCGGCATCACTCCGCATATGCCTGCATCAATGAGCTCAATCATGAAGGTGCCGCCCCATCCGTCGACCACGCCGACAGCCCCACCTGTCTCCTCGACGATTGACCTCACCCTCGGAGACATCATCGGCTCTTCGAGCTTTAGATATCGAAAATGCTCATGATGCGCATGAAGAGTCTTCACAAAATCCAGGCTTAGGGTTACGCCACCAGGGTTGAAGTCCTGGATGATAAGCGGAATTGTAATTGACTCTAATATTCGATCAAAATATCGCAGCAGATCGCGCTCCGGCAAGCCGAAGAGGCGCGGAACGGCAACAGAAATCGCGGCGGCCCCAGCATCTTCAAGGTCACGCGCTGTTTCTACCACAAACGCAGTGGAAACATGATTCACCTGTGCCACAACAGGAAGGCGACCCTTCACAATACTAATGGCCGTACACGCCAATTCGCGGCGCTCGGTCTCTCGAAGTTTGTAGAATTCGCTTGCGTATGCCGGAAGGCAGACTCCACAGACTCTTGCATTGATGGCAAACTCCAAAAGGTTGTCGAGCGCCTTCCACTCGATTGTGCCGTCGCGGTTAAATGGGGTAGGAACGATGGGAAGAACGCCATTGATCTTAAATGCAGCCATGAATCTCCGTTCTGCGGTGGCGCTGTTTTTCTTCGTACACCGTCACCAGGAAGCAGCTCACGAATATCAACAGCCCGCCCGCGAGCAAATTGGCGGTTAACTTTTCCTTGAGGAGAAACGCCGAAAACACAACGCCGAAAACAGGTAGTAAGTAAACGGACAAAGCGGCGCGCATCACTTCCACCGCCTGGATCACTGAAAAATAAAGCAGCATTGAGAGGCCGAGGCTGAAAATCGAAACTAGCACCAGGCTCCACCACACCGAAGGTCCTAGGTGCGCAAGTTGACGCCAACCGCCCCTATCGGTCACGAGAAAGAGCGCCAGCAATTCCAGGTCGGCAACAATAAAGGTCCACACAAGCACCTGCGCCGGAGAGAACCGTGAGAGCGCTCGACGGCTGAACGAGTTGTTGAACGCGCTTCCGGCACAACTTGCAAGTACCAGCAGATTCCCCCCCATGTATTCAAGACGGAACAATCTTGCATTGTGGATATCGTTCGCCGAGATCAAGCACACGCCAACAATTGCAATTGCGAACGACAACAAGCGCAATTTTGTGAACCGTTCATGGAGAAAAACCGAAGCGCTCAGTGCGGTCAGCACCGGAACAGTCAACGCGAGCACACTGGCATTCGATGCCAGGGTGCGCTCAACTCCCAAGACCAAGCCTAACTGTGCGGGTACAATTCCCAGCGTGCCGAGCAGAAGCACATCGAACAGTATGACCCGGTTCTCGACCCGGAAGAGGTCCCAGTTCAACTTGGCGAACGGCATCACCAGCAGGGTCGCGATCGCCATTGGGAGTAGTGTCACGAGTACCGCGCCCAGTTCGCGGGTTGCGATCCGCGCGCCGGAGAACTGAAATGCCCACATGGCGTTTACCGCAATCAGCACACCAAAAGCGAGCATTGGCCTGCGCGCGAACCGGCTGGTGGATGCGCTTGACACGGCGTTGCTGTCTGCGTGTTGAGAGGCGGTAACTTCCATCTTGTAGACGATGCTATGGTCGCTCATAGGACGAGTCAACGCGTAAAGTTCAGACGGACCTGATTTGTTCATTCTGCTGGACGGATAACACGCCGCGCCGATTGCACCACCGCAATCGAGCGTCAATGGTGTAGTACAAATCCTCTTAGCAGGAGAAAATCGAGCAGGTTAACACCCGTTGCCTGGACAGGTACGGCCGTTGGTAAGGAACCAGCGCGCCAGGTGTGTGACTCTCTGAACTGTTGCTATGAGAGGGAAGAAGAAGCGGGCGTTGTTGCTCGATTTGCAGTGGCAAGCATTAGCGTTACCCGAAACAAGAAGAACGGGATAGAAGTTCTGCACCGCATCGAGTCCGGCGTGATCATGAAGAATGGTCGCGGCGCAACTATGAAGTATGATTACGGGCGGAATGGCGTGGCGCAATAACGATCCACTTTAAGAGGTTGGAAATGTCAAGAATCAGAATCTCTCATCCAGATAAGCGAGTAAACACGGGTTCTTACTCCGATGCTGTGCTTATTGACGGCTGGCTGTATATCAGCGGCCAGGGGCCGCTCGATCTTGTTACAGGCAAAGTGGTTCACGGGACCATCGAAGAGGAGACCCGCCGTACTCTTGAGCACATCGGCAAGATACTGGAAGCAGCCGACATGAGTTTTCATGATGTAGTGAAATGTACCTGCCACATTTCCGATATCAACGACTTCGATAAGTTTGACGCGGTTTATCGCGAGTTCTTCTCGGGAGCCCTTCCGGCGCGCACGACAGTCCAGAGCGTCTTAGGTGGGATTCAAGTTGAAATCGATGCGATTGCTCGTGTATCGCAAAAGGAAGGATAACCAATATGGAAATGACAAACGCGAAGGGTGTCCCCCCAAACGGGGCAAGGCTCGCGGTCGCCCAATGGAACCCGTCAGAAGTGCCGGCTGCAGTGGTAGGACTTGGTCTGATGGGTACGAGCATGATCGCGTGTCTCCTGGCTGCGGGCCATCCTGTTATTGGCCTCACGAGGAACGTCGATCGGCATCGCGATGTGCCCGATCATATTCGTGGGCTGCTGGAGGAAATGCAGCACGAAGGACTGCTGGACAAAGATGTGGACAGCATCGTGAAACACTTCCGGATCAGTGCAGACTTCTCCGATCTAGCCGATCGTGCCATCGTCTTCGAGTCCATTGTGGAGAACTTGGCCGTGAAAAGAGAGGCCATCTCGCGCATCGAAGCTACCGTCTCCAACGAAACGGTCATCGGCAGCAACACATCCTCTATACCTGTGGCACTTCTCCAGGAAGGTGCAAGTCATCCCGACCGCATCCTGGGTATCCATTGGGGAGAGCCGGCACACGTGAGCCGCTTTCTCGAGGTGATCTGCGGACCGCAAACCGACAGCTTTTATGCAGAATATGTCGTAAAACTTGCGGAGCTCTGGGCAAAGGAACCTACATACGTGAAGCGCGATATACGTGGCTTCATCACTAATCGGCTTATGTACGCCCTGATGAGGGAGGCGTTCTACCTCGTCGAGGCGGGGTATGCCACCTGCAGTGATGTCGACCGTTCATTCCGAAATGATCTTGGCTATTGGGCAACATTCGCGGGGCCATTCAGATTTATGGATCTTACGGGTATCCCGGCCTACGCCAGGGTCATGGAAGATCTGCTGCCGGACTTAAATTGCGGCAAGAAAGTTCCCGAGCTAATGAAGCACATGGTTGAATCCGGAGCTCAAGGCATCCGTAACGCCAAGGGTTTCTATGAGTACACGCCGGAGGAGGCTGCCCGCTGGGAGAAGCTGTTCCTGAAATTCAGTTACGAAATTCGCGCGCTGGCCCAGAAGTATCCCGCGGATGTTGGAAACGCCCGAGCGGATTCTCCTTTGGATGTGAGATGAGCGCCTGGTTTCATGAGCGTTGTCATTCATCCCAGCGCCCTCAATCAAGGCTTACCACCAAGTTGGAATTCTCACCTTCAATGAAAGGGCTAATATCTATGCGTTTTCATCGGCTGTTCTTCTCTCAAGTACTTGTGGTCCTGACAATTGTTCTGATCTCTCCATTTCCAAGAGCAAAGGCCCAATCCGCACCCGAGGCTGCTACACCGCCCATGGGCTGGAACAGTTGGAACCACTTCGGCGACAAAGTAAATGACGCAAACGTGCGCGCGACAGCGGACGCGATGGTCTCGACCGGAATGCGGGATGCCGGGTACATTTACGTGAATGTTGATGACACTTGGGAAGGTCAGCGTGACGCCCAGGGAAATATACATCCCAACAGCAAGTTCCCTGATATGAAAGCGCTGGCCGATTATGTGCACTCGAAAGGGTTGAAGTTCGGAATATATTCCGCTCCTGGACCGAAGACCTGCGGGGAGTATGAAGGCAGCTATGGCCATGAACAGCAGGATGCGGATACCTATGCCGAGTGGGGCGTCGACTATCTCAAATACGATTTATGCAGTTATGAATCCATCATGCAGATGTGGGACCTCGACCACCCTGAGAAGCCGGTGTCCGTGACCCAGCAGGAGAAGGCTGTCGCCACGATGCAACAGGCGTACGAGAAGATGCACCAAGCGCTTCTGAATACTCATCGGCCGATCGTTTTCAGCCTTTGCCAATATGGCATTGGCTCTGTATGGAAATGGGGGCCAAAGGTCGGTGGGAATCTCTGGCGCACGACCGACGACATCCGGGACAGCTATCGCAGCATGTCGCTGATTGGTTTTTCTCAGGCGGGACTGGAAGAATATGCCGGGCCGGGTCATTGGAACGATCCGGACATGCTGGAAATCGGCAATGGTGGCATGACTCCCGACCAATATCGTACCCAAATGAGCTTGTGGGCGATGCTGGCCGCGCCGCTGCTTGCGGGCAACGATCTTAGCAATATGAGCGACTCAACCAAAAGCATTCTAATGAACAAGGAAGTGATCGCAGTCGATCAGGACAGTCTCGGAGTCCAGGGAAAGAGGATCGCGCCGCTTCAAATCTGGATGAAACCTCTGAGTAGCGGAGCCAAGGCCGTAGCGATCTTCAACTACGTCCTTGATGACCAAGCCATTCCAATAACGCTCCAGTTGGAAGATGCGGGTTTCACGGGCCCCGTTCATGCGCGGGACCTTTGGGCCCATAAGGATCTCGGCATACTTCAAGACTCGTACACAGTTGTCGTCCCACCTGGTGGCGTGGTAATGCTACGGCTATCGAAATAGAACTTCGCCAGCGTGTGGGGTAGCGCTCCCGCACCATCGTCGTCTTCAGCATCGATGCTGAGATTCGCGTCTCAGGAGGAGGCGGAACTCTGAAGGAGTGGTTCGGATACTCACCGACCGAATAATGGTAAAGAGAATTGGACTTCAGGCCCGCGAGAGGAACCTGGTCAAGTGTACCGGGAAACGAGCGATGCTTCGGTCTTGCTGTCTTGCCGGGCGCTGGACCTCTTCCGTCGAAGATCACTGGTGCTGGAGCGGTGATAATCCAGCGAATTCCGTCTGTGCCGCATTTTGATCCCTGCCCTCCCCTTGGCAGCGGACTTGCAATGCTCGCGACGCGCAACAGAAAGGCCGCGGACATTACATCTGAGCTTTTGTGATACAAGTCAGTGCCCAGCTCGAGATTCGGAAGTCTATGCCTTGATGAAGATCTTTCGCTTCATCATCCAATACAGGATCAGCCATTCCACGCCTAGCGCAGCGCTTGCCTGAAAGAGAAGACCAGCTCTGCCCAGATGCACTGCAATGGGACGCGTGAAGACATCGGCTCCCGCATCGATCGATACTAGACTGACCAGCATATAGATGAAGACAGCATTCATACCGAACGGCACAACAATGATGCTCCACTTACGAAAATGAGCAATGTCGACGAGCCAAAAGAAGAACGCGAATTCAAGGCAAGCCACGCCGGCACTTGCAAGGCCGTAGGATGTCGTCCACAATTTCATTTCGATCGGGATAACCGGGCTTAGCGCAAATCCGGCAATCAGGAATCCCAATCCCATGCCACAGATAATTGTGGCCTTACTCCTCATCGAACGCGAGGTCATCAAGAGTTTTCCAATGAGCAGGCCGATCAGGGTGGTCGCAATCGCAGGAATTATAACTAGGACAGTTCCCCATCCTTCATTGCGGTACGGCCAAATATCCCAGTGATGTTGCCCCAGCAGCGCAATATCAACGGAATGCACAAGGTTGTGATTGAAGGCGTATGAACCTGCCGGGATTCCGGGAGCGGGCACGAATGCCAGTACGAGCGCGTTGGCGGTCAGGATGATTCCCGCGAGCGAGGCTTGAAACCGCCATGATCTTCTTGCCACCAAGAACGCGACCAAAGACGCAATGGCAATCGGCTGAAGCGCACTGCTTAATTCAACCAAATACGGCGAACCGAGCGATATAGATTCCCGCACTGAACCTAATAGAAACAGGACTATGGTGCGCTGGATGGCATGTGCCAACTGCTGACGATAACTCTCGGTAAGAGACCGCTTGGCGAGCGAAAGTGGTATCGAGACCCCGACCATCAACATGAAGCTTGGCCAGATGCAATCGTAAAAATGTAGCCCTGTCCACTGGCTATGTTCCAGTTGCCCGACGATGGCGTCAATGGCGGAATTGTGACCACAAGCAGCCAAGCCAGCCATCAACGTACCGCCGCCGACGATCCAGAACATGGTGAAACCGCGAAACACGTCAAGCGAAGCCAATCGCTCGCGGTTTGTGCGAACGGGTGAGATCAGGACACTCTCGTTCCCTGCCAGACCCGCCGTGTCTTGTCCTGTCTCCGAAGCACTTTTCGCCATCACGAGGTATCCTTTCATGGCTCTCTTTCACTCTTTGATGTTCTCAAACTCCAAGTATGGCTTTCCAATCCCGAAGGGAGATCGATTGTCATGGTCTCTTGATTCAAATCGGCCGCGGGAATTTGCGTAGGTTTGCCGTCGATAACAATTTCCGGATGCGAAGACGTTAGGTGCGCCCTGAGGGGGTCGGAAAGCCACAGTTGCCATGAGGAAGGATGTTTTGCGAAGTAAACACTGTTGCGTTGATCCAGTACAAAGGTCAGTTGCAAGCCATTATCGCCGGCGGTGGAGTTGATCTGTGTATGAAGAATAGCTATGTATTGGTTTGTCCCCATTGTGTGATAACCTGCCGGCAAAGCGGCGAAGAGTTGATCTATGTAATTGTGACCCAGAGCGATATCCCTATCATGAAACCCAACAATTACAGGCCCATCAGGATGATTGGGCCACCGTTCTGGATGGAAACTGCTAAGGATATCGAAACCGGTGTCGTCTTGATAGACGACATTGGCCATATCCAAGACAAGTTCGGGGTCAAGATAGTAAGTGGATGTATCGCCGTGAAAGAGACCGAGGCCAACGCGCGCCGCCAGCGCTGCGGTGTTATCGAATTGTGATTTCGACCATGCGTCGCCGCCGGGCTTCAATTCCAGTGGTTCCACTCCAAAATCTTGCTTCAATTCCGCCAACGAGCGCTTTATGTGATAAAGTTGCGCGACTGCCGGAACGTCAACATCGCGCAGCCTGTCCTGAAATTCGCCATACCAGCCGTCCACTGAGCCCTCTCCTGCCAGGTCGGCCGTCCACCACGGCCCGGGAGACGACTCCAAGTCGGGCAGCATATGCGTCCATCCATGACTCTCGATGTCCAAAACACCTTCAGCAACACCATCTTCAAGACCTTTTCGAGTGGAGGCATAGTCTTGAAGAAGTCCATACTTATCAGTGAACTTCTGAGTCCAAGGCGACACCACCCGTTTCGATTGCCGGTCAACGAATCCCGTGTCGACCATAGCGCTTGCGACACCATGATGTTTTCTCAATGGCTCAATGAGATCGAGTTGAATGGTCTCCTCATTCGGCTCAAGATAGCGCCAGTAGGATAGAAAACCCTTGTCGGCAGTGCCCCAGTCGTCGAGTTCGAGAATGACACGATGGGAATAGTCCACATTTGGCACAACTGCATAACCCAGGCTCCAAACCAACGAACGAAAGAAGAGATTCCTCCAAAGAGTCGAACTGCATAATGCCGGTACGGTTGGTGCTCCCAGCCATACCGCGGAAACTCCGAGTGCAACTTGATTGACGGTTAGGACAGGGTGCTGGTTTTGATCGAGCAGGACTTCCGCGGTCGTCGGCTGGACCCACACGCGAACTGAAAAGTCACGAATCTGAGAGAGTTGGTCATTCTTGTTTCCTACAATGTCACGCACGATATAGTGATCCCGAGTCCGGCGGAACTCGTCCGTTGACGTATAGAACTGCTTGAATTTCAGGCCCAGCAACGTACTCAGTGTAGGATCAACGACCCGGGAATTGACCACGATCAGGCCCGTTCCGGCACGCAACGCTTCGCCCAGAGAAGCTAGGTCCTGATCGCCGTAAGAGGAAAGGTCAGCGAGCCATATGATAGCGCCATAACGAATCTCGCCAAAGCGACCAAACAGATAAGTGGCGTCGAGATTCTGTTGATCCAATCGCAAAATGTCGAAGGGAACCGACCACGCTTTCAAGAGCGCCGCGACAGGTTGGAATCTGTCGACTTCGCTATGAACCACCATGCCGTAAGGATCGCTGCCGTGTTCAACCACCAGCAAAACCCGGTAAGGCTTGATGTGATTGACAGGCGAAGCGGCGGCAACAGGAGCGCTTGATCCTTGCGCAGTCGCAACGAAGCATGAGAGCACCAAGAAAGAAAAAGCGACTCCTTTGCCGACACGGTTCCTGGTCGAATTCATATGAGAGGTCACATTTCCCAACTTTCCGTCTGCGGTGAGACTTGGCTGCTGTCACTGAATCCTTCTGCGAATGTTCGGAACAGGCCGAAGTTCAAGCCGCGCTGGGCAACATATGTGGTAACTACAGTGTCCGCGGCAGAAAAGCAAGAACAGACCAACCGACTCTGGACTATACGTACAACCTATTGGACATTTATTTCTTCACTGAAGGATTTCTGTCTTAGGTACATATATGAAGTACCGATCCTAGTCGAATTGGCCAGTTGCGCCACCGTTGCTGCAACTCGACTGGGGCGAGATCTGCCTTAGCTGTAATAGAGGTACGCAGCATAGGCCTCATCTTCACCGGCCGCGGCCGACAGCGTCAGATGTATGAAGAAGACATGGTTGTTCCTCTCTATTGCCTATGAGATCCTCCCCGCGCCTCGGTCTGTGCCGGCGGAGACTTCCTTGCATTCCTGTGAGCGCCAATCCTGAGAACGTAGCTGAATGGAACCTGTTCAGCAGAATGGACACAGGATTTCATCTGGCATCTATGCGTGTTGACGTTCACTGCAGGCAACCGTAGCATCGGGTCCTGGATGGAAGTCGCGCACTGAAGACCGCAGACTGCAGCGCCGCTTTACGAGCTGGTTAATGCTTGCCATCGGTGTCGCGATCGAGGCGCGGGCCATGCGAGCATTTCGATCTTCAACTGCTGTGATTGCATCTGGGCTATTCCATATCGAAATATGTCCGTTAGGGAAGCTCTGAACAAGTGGTAATTCTGTTTTGGTTGTGGTTAGGATTAGCTTTTTGCCACGGAGTTCCCGGTGTGAAGAGTGCTCTTGATGTTCGGGGCGGTTGCTTCGGCGTGTTGAA
>Ga0181520_10001454_pt1 | contig 48078 bp, 30 predicted proteins | sample PEATcosm2014_Bin_29_FD_132451 | JGI IMG/M metagenome (GOLD analysis project Ga0181520, IMG submission 132451) | Peatland microbial communities from MTU Mesocosm Facility, Houghton, MI, USA - PEATcosm2014_Bin02_30_metaG | ecosystem: Environmental > Terrestrial > Soil > Wetlands > Peat | place... | reverse complement strand
GCGCAAGTTCTGTGCCAACAGCCCGTTCACGTAATATCAAGCACTTACATTTCGTGAAAAACCGCTCGTGTTCGATTTCCGAACACGCGTGTTCGATTTTCGAACACCATCGAACACTTTTTGGGGCGCGCGGGGGGCGTTTTTGCTGCGGCTAACGGTCCAATTATGCCAGTTTCGGGTCCTTCGCCGACTGCCATTGACGTGGCGCGCGGTTTTCCGATCCCGAGACGATAGGCTCCGACACCTCGTCTTCGCGAGCCTTTTCCGAAGTGGCCAGCGCATTTTTCGGCGTCATCTTTTTCGGACGGGCGACCCTCTCCGAAGTGGCTGGCCCTTCCTTCGGAAGCGCTTCCTTTGGCGCTCCGAACTGGCTGGCGCTTCCTTTCGGGCGCTTCCGTCCGCGGTTCGTGCGCGGCGCCGCAGGCGATAATGGGGTCTCGCTTGATGGTTGGGCATGGACCCGCAGTCAGCGGATGGAGCGTGCAGACGTAGCGGAATTGAAAAGAATCGCGGTCCGGCGCGCGCCCGCCCTCGCATCGCCGACAAGTCATGGAGAGCGAGGAGGAGGGAAAGCAGGTGACGCGAAAGGCGTGCCGCTTTTCCGGACCGCAGACATCAAAGACCCATGCGCACAAAGATTTCGTCAGATTTCGCTAGCTTACGGCGATTCCGACCTCCGGATACCGCCGGCTTGCCGTTGCTTGTCGAACGCCTGCCTCATCCACCGTCTAACGTGTCGCGAACGATCAATTCGGCCGTTCAAGCGCCACGTCGCGCACATTCGCGAAGAACCGCCGCAGCAGCGGATCCTGCACGCGAAACGAGATTTTCGGGAGCACGCCGGCGTTGCGCGCGCGGTCCAGCAGAAACGCCAGCCCGGCGAACGACACGCCGCGCACGCCGTTGAGATCGACGACGACGGAGCCGAGGCTTTCGCGGGCGGAGCGCCGGACCTGCCGCACGATCGCCATCGCACAGGCGCGATCCAGTTCGGCAACGACCTCCAGCACCGTTTGATTGGCCAGCCACGGTTCGTCCCAGTTCGCTGCCTGTTGCATCTCCGTCTCCTTCTTGCCTCGGCGGGCTGCTTTGTTTCGCCGGCACATTACGGAGAATCAAGTTCTTTCAATATCGGGAGAATCCCGAATTCGCGGCTCCAAAAACCCGACCCGGCCCGCGCCGGGCGCGGTTTTGACGCCGCCGCCCGCTACGCCCGCCCGCTGGCGTGCGCCTCCAGGTCGTCGACAAGATGCCGGTATTTCTCGTGAATCAAACTGGCGTCGAAATCGAATCCTTCCTGCAGCATCCGCTCTTTCTCCGTCTGGCTGAAATGCGCCATGACCGGCAGGAAGAAATTCTTGTCTTCCTTCGCGATGTGCCTCGGGTAGAATTCCACCAACTCGGACAACGCGTCGACCATGGCTTCGAAGACGGTGGAATCGCCGGCCGCGTACCGGTCCCGCGCCGCCACGATCTCGGCCACCTTGGTGCGGCCCAGAATGTGCTCCTCGATCAACTCCTCCATGATGCGCCGCTGGTCCGCCGTGAGGTCTTTCTTGTCCAGTTCGCGAAACAGGATGTTCTCTTCTTTGCCATGATGGCAGCGGTCGGCGTACATGCGAATGAAATCAACCGCCTGGCTGACAAACAAGATGTCCGCCTTTCCCGTGCGCCGCATCTGTTCGACCTCCCGAGCGATGCGGAGGATCATCCGCTCGATCAGCCGGTGCTCGATCATCAACGGGCCGATCGGCATCATCTTGCGTCGCGGTTCCACGTTTTGCTCTCCTTCGTATGTGGGCATCGCCGTTCCGCGGCGAAGGGGATGTCAGAAGAAAAAGTGCGCGGTCCGGCGCGCGCTCACCGTTAGAAAGCCGTTAGTCAAGGTGAGATGGGACGAGAAAAGGAAGGAGCGTGTCTCAAGCGAGCCGCCTTCCGGACCGCAATCTGTAATTCCGTGAACAAGTAGGGTTTCGAAAGAATCTCGACAGAACTGTCGTTCGAAATTTGGGTCTGGATTTCTTCCCGCGGGCTTGGGGTGCATAGAACAATCGGGGCGTCGCCGCTCAGGCGCCGTGTCCGCCCGACTGCGGCGGCGACGTCCGAATTCGGTTCGCGCAGGTTCAAAACGACCGCGTTGACCGTGCGCACGAGATCCGAGGCCAACTCCGCCTCCGGCCACGCGTCTTGCGCAAGCACCACGCGATAGCCCGCGAAATCCAACAAGCGCGCCGTCACGCCCGCCGCGAACGGATCGTCGCCGATCACCAAGATGACCTCGCGATTCGCCGTCTTGCTCAAGGCCGTGTTCGACACTTGCCCGCCTCTTCTTATTCGGGGCTCGCCGTTCAATGCGACGCGCCGCAAATCGCGGTTCCGTTCATCCGCGCCCCTTTCGGGGGGCGCCGGCGGCCGTCTGGCTGGGGCCGGGGATTGCCGCCGGCGCCGCGGTCACGCGATACGTCCTGCGTTTAACGGTCGCAACGTTCATCGCCCGCCGCTTTTCCTCTCACCGCACACCCGCACTGCTTTTCTTATGTGCGAAACTTACGAACGGACGGACGGAAGTGAAATCGGGAGATTCCTGATTTGCGGAAGGGAAAACCCCTAGCCCAATAACCGACTGGCAACCGCTATTGCCGGCATTGTCAAATGACGGACGCTAGAACTCGAGCGACGTAATGCCCTCGCGCAATGCGTACTTGGTGAGTTCCGCGATGCTGGCAATGCCGAGCTTCTCGGAAATGCGCGCGCGGTGCGACTCGACCGTCTTGACGCTGACGTTGAGTTCGAAGGCGATCTCTTTCATCGTCTTGCCCTCGGCGAGCCGTTGCAGCACTTCCAATTCCCGCGCCGTGAGGATCGCGCGGGCGGACCGAATATCGCCGGAGCGTTGCACAAACTCATCGGCAATGACGTGCGACACCGCGGGCGACAAATAAATCTTCCCGGAGGCGACCACGCGAATGGCCTTCGCCAACTCTTCGGCGGCCGAATCTTTTAATAGATAGCCGCAGGCGCCGGCGCGCAGCATGTCCGCGACAAAGCGGCGGCTGGCGTGCATCGAGAGCGCAAGCACTTTGATATTCGGGTCCAGGTCGCGAATCTTCTGCGCCGCGTCGATGCCGTTGAGCCCGGGCATCGAAATGTCCATGACCGCGACGTCCGGCCGCAATTTCTCCACCATCTGCAGCGCGCACGTCCCGTCCTGCGCTTCGCCGACAACGGTAAAACCGGCCTCTTTCTCGAGCAACGCGCGCAGTCCGTCGCGCACAATCTGGTGATCGTCAGCCAGGAAGATGCGAATTTCCATCGTGTGTTACCTGCGAAATCGCTTGTCCGCGATCGATTGAACGCCCCACGCGGTCTTATGCCTTTTTCGCCGATGAATTACAAGCCCCGGCCAAATAGCCCTTTTCCGGCCGAATCTGCCCGACGCAGCGCCATGACAGCGCGTGTTCACACAGCGAGGGTTGGTCTGATGATCTTGACTGTTGGACGAATCCAGCCTCGCGAATTCCCGTTCTCTTCCGAAGACGCTTCTGCCGGCGATCCGGTTGAACCTTGGTGTAATAACTAAACTAACGGTCGAGATGCCGCGAGAAACCCATGGCCGTAACCATTCAAATTGCCTGCGATTTCGCCAAAGAAAGGAATTGACGTTGCCCATTCGCTCGCGTATAGTCCCTTTTGTAGCAGGGAAACGGCTTTTCATTCATTCACTTGGCAAACGGCGAGGGAGGATTCGTTCGTTACTGACTGAAAATAAAGCGCGGGCCTGGGCGACGGCTTGGGGGAGCAACTCGGGAGAGGCACGTGGCTGAATTGCAAGAAAAAGCGCTGGGCCCCGGGGGCGGCGGCCGGCGCGGCAAAGTGCAATGTTCGTTGGGGCAAGTCACGCCGGCGTTCTTCGCGCCGGTCAGCGGAATAGTTAACGATGGAGACACTTCGGTTAGGGCGCGTGCGACGCGCATCGATATCCGGCCGCGACATCCGTTGACGGCCGGGCCCGAATCACCTTGGGACTTCAACACGGCGCTGCGCTATCAGATCGTCGCGAAGACGATGACGATTGGCCGGAACAGCGCGCGCAGGAGTATTTTTCGTGGCTAACGTGGCGGAGAAGAAATTTGCCGCGGGGTGGGCCGGTTTGCGCAGCGAGTTGCGCCGTTCGATACGGCGGCAAACGCTCGCGGAAGCGGTCGTAACGGACGCTGCGGGCGACGCGCGCGAGGCGCTCGTCACCAGCATCAGCGTCGAAGGGGCCTATCTCAAAACGGCCGGCGTCCTCGAACTTGGCAGCCGGCTGACATTGACCTTGACGCTGCCGACGGGGTGGCGACGCCCGATCCGCTTGGCCGGCCGCGTGGTGCGCGTCGACGATGACGGGGCGGCGATCCGCTTCGAAGACGTGAATTCGCGCGACCGCAGCAAGATCCGCGAATATTCGGCGTTTGTCGAAATGGACGCCGTCTTTGTCGACTTGCAGCATTCGTTGCGCGGTCAGGTCGCGGGCAACCTGCTGCCGGTCAGCGAGCCGCAATTGCTGCGCGAGCGCTTGCAGGCGGCCGCCGAGCGCGGGTTGCCGGTCATGGTGATCGTTTCGGTGAAGAGCGATCGCGTGCTCCACGCCCGCTTGGCCCTGGAGCGCGACGGCCTCTTCCTGGCCGACATCGAGGGACATCTGCCGGCGGACACGCGGGTCGTTTATTGCGTCGTCGCCGACGGCCCGCTGCACACCGCGTTCGAGGGCCTCATCCTTGACGAGAACGGCCGCCGGCGGCTGATTCTGCCCGAGCGCCTATACCACAACGAACGCCGGGGTTGCCAACGCGAAGCCGTGTTCGACAGTTGGCTGACAATCGAGGCTCCGCATTTGACCGACGCGGAAATCCGTTTGCCGGTCGTCGATATCAGCGAAACGGGCTGCGCCGTCGTCGTGCCGAAGGCCGGGCTCGTCGCGCCGGGCATGCGCTTGCCGGCCTTCCGGCTGCATCGCGGCGCGACGGCGCTGGACCGTCAGGGGGCCACGGTGGCGCGGATCGCGTCGCGCGACATCGAGAGCCTGCTGCTGGGCCTGAGCTACCTCGATCAGACGGCGGATCGCGACGCGTTCGAGCAGATCCGGAACCGGTCGCTGCGGTCGAATTTGTGGAGTTCGATGTTGCGCCTCGGCGGCGCCGCGCGGCAAAAGCTGGCCGGGTTAATGACGTCAAAAAGTGCGGTGGTTCGCGAACAGGTCTTCGTCGTTCGCTACAAGAACAGCCGGGGCGACATGGTCGTGGCGTTGTTGGACGCCACATTCGATCTGCGCGAGGACCCGCCGCCGGTCGACGTGGCCGTGTTGATCGGGCCGCCGTTTCCGATTCGCAAGGAAGTCTTCGGCCTGCTGGCGCGCACGTTGATTGATAATTTCCGGCGCCAGGGGTTGAACGCGGTCGTCCTGCGTTTCGATCTGACCCATTGCCTGGGCGAGAGCCAGGCGGATCCGGAAATGGTCGCCAAAGGGCATCCGTTCCTCCGCTGGACGTACTCGCATCTGGAAGCGGACATGCTGGCCAGCCTCGCGTATCTCGAACGTCGCTTCCGCCCGGCCAAGCGCGTCCTGACGACGTACTCGGTCGCCGCCATTCCGGCCCGCCGGTTGCTCGCCGACGGCCCGAAGCCGCCGGTCGATCTGTTCATCGCGCCCTTCGGCTGTCCGGACGGGCAAGACATGCACAAGAACTACCTCGCCGGCGTCGACCTGTTCCCGTTCTACCTCCGCGGCGAGAAGGCCGAGCCGTTCTTGATTTACGGCCGGCTGGCGGATCCGAGCTACGTCATGCCGGACGCCATGCGGCGCGGCATGGCCTTCCTCGAAGACGCGCGCAACGATATGACCAAGATCACCATTCCCGTGGTCTGGTTCGTCGGCACGTACGACTATATGGTCACGCGCGAGCGCATCCGGCAGATGTTGAACGCGCCGGGCGGCGGCGTGCGCGAAATTTTCGAATTGGCCACGGGGCATAATCCGAAGGTCGGCCCCGAGGCGATCGAATCGTTCAAGCTGATCTACGAATCGATCGCCAAGCATCTCTTCGGCGTCGCCCAGCCGGCGATCGAACCGGACCTCGCGCTCTTTGCCCGGCAAAACGAAGCCGAATGGGCGCGCACCAAGCGCAAGACGTTCAACAACGCGACGGAATTCTGGAACCGCCACATGTTCGGCACGTCGGACGAAAAGGAAGGCTACGACGTGCTGCTCTACAACCCGACGTACGTCGATTTCCTCAACCAGCAGGCGGGTCTGCTCGACGTCCATCCGGGGCAGCGCGTGGCCGACATCGGCTGCGGCACGGGCAATTTGTCGGTTGCGCTGTTGCGCAATCTCGACCTGCAAGGCCAGCCGTTGGAATTGACCTGCCTGGATCTGCTGCCCAAAGCCATCGATTGCGCGCAGAAGAAAATCGCCGCGGTGGTCGCGGATTCGAGCGACGCCTGGCGGCGCGTCGAATTGCGCTGCCGCGCCATCGATCTCGAAGCGGCGCGGCTGCGGCCGTGGCGCGATTTCATCGACGGCAAGTTGTACGGGCCGGCGGCGCTGATCGGGCGCCTCGAGGGCCTGCCCGCGTCGACCATCCGCAAGTTTGCCGAGGGATACGGCCAGGAATTTCACGGCATCCTGCGCGGCGAGCCGGCGACGCTCGAACGCGTGCGCGAACTGCGGCCCGACCTGGACGAGGTCGAAGCCGAAATGACGCTGGATTTATCGCGGGTCAGCCGCTTCCTCCAAAACGAATTGCTGACCGACGACCTGGTGTCGGGCGCGGCCGAGGCGGCAAGCGCCGCCGACCTGCGCCTGCGCCAGCTCGATTTCGGCCGCGCGAACCGGGCGTGCGGCTTCGATTTGCCGTCGGGCGCTTTCGATCGCATCGGCGGCTCGCTGATCCTGCCGTACCTTTACGATTCGCCGAGCGTGCTCGCGGAACTTTACCGCTTGCTGGCGCCGGGCGGCGTGATCGTGCTGTCGAGCCTGAAGCCGAACTTCGATCAATCGAAGTCGTACATCGAGGAAGCCGAGACGATCGCGAAGCGAACGGATTTGAGCGACCTTGAGCGCGAACGCCTGCTGGCCAGCTTGCGCGAGTTCGGGGCGTTCGTCGGCAACGTGATGGAATTGGAAGAGGAAGGGCGTTTTCGCTTTTTCACGGGCGAAGAATTCGTGCAGGCGATTCGCGCGGCCGGTTTCGTCGAGGCGCGCGCCTACGAGGGCTTCGGCGATCCGCCGACGGCCGTCATCGTGCGCGCGGTGAAGGGCGGATGAACGACGAAAAGACGCTAGCAGTCGAGGCCAATCCGCAGTTCCGCGAGCGATTGCATCAAGAGCGGCAGGAACTCCTTATCACCCGCTATCGTTTATTGCTGATTGTCGCCTGCTTCGTCTACCCTTCGTTCCTGGGCCTCGACGCCATCGACTGGCGCCCGTTCATCGGGACCTTCGCCGTCATTCGCGCCGTGGTCGTCGCCAATTATCTGGTCTGCCTCGCCCTGCTCTATACGAAATTCGGCCGGCGCATCGCGTTGCCGTTGTCGATGTGGGGCATCTTCGCCTCCGAGGGCGGCATCGCGGTGATGACCGTTTATCAGGGCGGCTTCACCAGCGTCTATTACATCGGCATCGTCCTGGCCGTGTTCGTCGCCGGGTTGTTCTTGCCGTGGCGGGCGACGACGACCGGGTTGAGCGGCCTCTTCTGCATGGTCAGCTATTTCCTGGTCAACGTGCGGTTCGCGCCGCCGGCGAACTGGTCGTGGTCGACCGTCGTGACGCCGCTGTTTTTCATGGGCGGCGGCATCGTGTTGACGTTGTTCTCCAACGTCGGCCAGGAGCGCTCGCGCCGGCGCGACCTCGCCTTGCGGATGCAGATCGAGACGGCGAACGAGGAGCTCAAAGAACTCGACAAAACCAAAATGCGCTTTTTCTCCAACGTCAGCCACGAATTGCGCAGTCCGCTGACGTTGATTCTCGGCCCGTTGGAAGCGATGCTCAGCGCCCAGCCGCCGGCCGACCCGCGGCCGCTGCTCGAGGCGATGGACAGCAACGCCCGCCGGCTCTTGCGGCAGGTGAACACCCTGCTGGATTTCGCCAAGATCGACGCCGGCAAGTTGGAGTGCAAATTCGCGTTCGGGAATATCGGGCGGCTCCTGGAAGAACTTTTTCGCGCGACGCGGCCCCACACGGAGCGTCGCAAGATCGACCTGACCATCGACGGCGCCGACACGATTCCGGATTCCATCCTGGATCAAAACAAAGTGGAGACGATCGCCGCCAACCTGATCTCGAACGCCGTGAAGTTCACGCCCGCCGGCGGCAAGATCGCCATTCGCGCGAGCTTCGACGAAGAACGCATTTCGTTCGAAGTCGAAGACTCGGGCAGCGGCATTCCCGAAGATCAGATCGATTTGATATTCGAGCGGTTCCGCCAACTCGACGATGCGCTGTCGCGCCGCGCCGAGGGTACGGGCCTCGGCTTGTCGATGGTCAAGGAACTGACGGCCCTGCACGGCGGCCGCGTCATGGTGCGTTCGAAGGTCGGGGTCGGCACGACGTTCACGATCGAGTTGCCGCGCCGGCCCGAGCAGAAACCGATCGACCGCCGGCGGATCATCGGCCGCCGCAAAGTCGACCAGATGGCGCAGGAGCGCACGATCTCGATGCTTGGCGCCGAGCAGGAACAACGGTCGGGCGCCAAAACGCTGCTGGCGGATGTCGTCACCTCCAAGCTCGGCGGCGGCGTGCTGATCGACCAGGAGATCAAACAGTTGGCCCCGGCGGATGCGCAGAAGGTGCTCGTTGTGGACGACAACCCGGACATCCGCACGTTCATGGCCAGCAACCTCGCGACCGATTTTCGCATCGCGCTGGCCGGCGACGGCGTCGAGGCGTTGGAGGTTGCGCGTCGTTTCCAGCCGGATCTGATCGTCTCCGACATCATGATGCCGCGGATGGACGGCTACGAACTTTGCCGGCAGATCCGCCAGGACAAGACGCTCGGCCAGATCCCGATCATCCTGGCGACTTCCAAGTCGGGCGGCGAGGCCGTGGTCACGGGCCTGGAGACCGGCGCCAACGATTACCTCGCCAAACCGTTCGAGATCCGGGAACTGAAGGCGCGCGTCGCGGCGCAGTTGCGCGCCCATCGCCTCGAACGAAGCCTGGGCGAGCGTGAAAGCCGGCTGGCCGCGATCGGCCAGATGACCAGTTCGATCGTCCACGACTTGAAGAACCCGCTCAACACCATTGTCGGCTTCGCCGAAATCGCCCGGGAGGACGCCGCCGCCGCGCAGAGCAAAGACCTCTTGCAAGACGTCGAGCCGATCGTCAGCGAGGCCAAGCGGCTCGGGCGGATGATCGCGGAGGTGTTGGATTTCGCCCGCGGCTACAGCGCCAACCTCAAGCTGGAGCCGACGCCGCTGGGGCCGTTCTTGAACATGGCCGCGGCGCCCTGGAAAACCAAGTTGGAGCAAATGGGCGTGACGTTCACCGTCGATCTGCGCATCGCGGACACGCTGAAAATCGATCTCGACGCCGACAACATGATGCGCATCGTGGAGAATCTGTTGAAGAACTCCCTGGAGGCGTTGTGCGGCGAAGGCCGCGACCCGCGGGGCAAGCACGTCTGGCTGTGCGCGGAAGCGGCCAACGGGACCGTGTCGGTCCGCGTGGCCGACGACGGCCCGGGCATCCGCGAGGAAATCGCCGGGCGGCTGTTCGAACCGTTCGCGACGGCCGGGAAAAAGTCCGGCACGGGCCTCGGCCTGGCGACCGTGCGCAATTTGGTCAAGGCGCAGAACGGCGACATTGCGGTCACGCCGACGGCCCCGGAAGGCGGCGCGGCGTTCGTGATGACGTTCCCCCGCAAGGAAGATTGAGCGGGGCGGCGCCGGCGTCGGCCGGAGGGCCGCTCTTCTCATTCCGTCGCGACTGCTGTATTAAAGGACGCGATGGAATCCAAAAGCCGAATCCTGATTGTCGACGACGAGGAGATGAACCGCCGTTTGCTCGGCACGTTCCTGCAACGGCTCGGCTACGAGACGAGCGAGGCCGGCGACGGCGTCGACGCGTTGGAAAAAGTCAAAGCCGCGCCGCCCGACATCATCCTGATGGACATTCAGATGCCGCGGATGAACGGTCTGGACGCGACGAAACGATTGAAAGAAGACCCGGCGACGCGGGGCATTCCGATCGTCATCGTCTCGTCGACGGCCGATCTCGAACCGCGGGTGCAGGCGCTGGAAAACGGCGTCGACGATTTCCTGGCAAAACCGGTGGACCGCACCGAGTTGCGCGCGCGGGTGCAATCGCTGCTGAAGGTGAAGGCGTACAACGATCAGCAGCGTTCTTATCAAAAAACCCTCGAGGAAGCGGTGGCCCAACGCACGGACCAGTTGCGCCGCGCGTTCGACGATCTCAAGGGCGCCAACGACCGGCTGAAGAAGGCCTCGCTGGACACGATCTTCCGCCTGGCGCAGGCGGCGGAATACAAAGACCGCGACACCGGCAACCACATCAAACGCATCGGCTATTACACGGCGACCGTCGCCCGCGAACTTGGCCAAAGCGAGATGGAAATCGAGGCGATCCTCTACGCGGCGCCGATGCACGACATCGGCAAAATCGGCATCCCGGATCGGATCTTGTTGAAGCCGGGCAAGCTCGACCCCGACGAATGGGAAATCATGAAGCAGCATTCCCAGATCGGCAGGGATCTGCTGCACGGCTCCGACTCGGCCCTGCTCAACATGGCCGAGACCATCGCCCTGACGCACCACGAGCAGTGGGACGGCAGCGGCTATCCGCAGCAATTGCGCGGCGACGAGATTCCGCTGGTCGGCCGCATCACCGCCATCGCCGACGTCTTCGACGCCCTCACGTCCAAACGCCCGTATAAAGGCCCGATGCCGACGGACGACGCGCTCGCGATCCTGCGCGAGAAACGCGCCGTGCATTTCGACCCGCAAGTCGTCGACGCTTTCTTCGGCGCGATCGAACGCATCAAAGAAATCCGCAACGGCTGGTCGGACTGAGAACGCGCCCGGCGGGCGATTTCTACGCCGCCTTTCACCGCGCTTGATTAATCGACTCCGGCAAGGGAACATGGCGCGCCGTGAATTCGGCGCGCCACATTACCGACGGGGGATCTCGCGATGAACGACACCCATGACGCCGCGGGCGGCTGCCGCATGACCCGCCGCGAATTTCTGCAGACGATGGCGGCCACCAGCCTGCTGGCGGGCCTGCCGACCGGCGCGGCGGCCGCGCTGGCCGCGGACCGGCCCGCGCTCGGCGGGCTCGGGCTCGACGCGGATTTCTTGAGCAAGCTGCTGTCGATCGCCATGTCGCGCGGCGGCGAATTCGCGGAAATCTACGTGCAGGACGCCCTGCTGTCGGATATCGCCCTCGACGACGGCAAGATCCGCAGCGCCTCGGTCGGCGCCAGCCGCGGCGTCGGCGTGCGCGTCATCAAGGGCCTGAAGGTCGGCTACGCGTATTCCGACGACTTCTCGCCCGAGGCCCTGCGCCGCACGGCCGACACGGCGGCGTTGATCGCCGGCGGCCAAGGCTCGTGGACGCCCGTGCCGCTGCGGCCGGAGATGGCGCGACCGCTGTCGCCGAAGCGGCTGCCGTTCGCCGAGGCGCCGGTCGAGAAGAAAACGGCCATCGTGCTGGCGATGGACGCGGCGGCGCGGCAGTACGACCCGCGCGTCAAGCAGGTCTTCGGCCGCCTGGCCGACACGGCCGTCTACCGCCTGGTCGCCAACACCGAGGGGCTTTTGGCCGAGGACCACGACGCGCTGGTGCGGGCGGCCGTGCAACTGGTCGTCAGCGACGGCAAAGATCGCCGCACCGGCTTTTTCGGCGGCGGCGGGCGCGTGGGGACGGAGCATTACGACGCGTTCTCGCCGGAGCTGATCGCGCGCACGGCGGCCAAATCGGGCCTCGCGATGCTGGGCGCGGTCGACGCCAAAGCCGGCGAGCAGTCGGTGGTGCTCGCCAACGGCTGGAGCGGCATCCTGCTGCACGAGGCGATCGGGCACGGCCTCGAAGCGGATTTCAATCGCAAAAAGACGAGCCTTTATTCGGGCCGCATCGGGCAGAAGGTCGCCAGCGAATTGTGTACGGTGATCGACGACGCGACGCTGGCCAACCGGCGCGGCTCGATCAACATGGACGACGAGGGCGCGGCGCCGCAGCGCAAGGTGCTGATCGAAAAAGGCGTGCTCCGCGGCTACATGTTCGACCGGCTCAACGCCAAACTGATGGGCCAGGGCTTCCAGTCGACGGGCAGCGGCCGGCGCGAAAGTTTCCGGCACTATCCCCTGCCCCGCATGTCGAACACGTTTCTGGCGCCGGGCGAGCACACGCCGGATGAGATTATTCATTCCGTCAAAAAGGGCCTCTACTGCAAGATGTTCGGCGGCGGCCAGGTGGATATTGCCAACGGGCAGTTCGTCTTCGAAGTATCCGAGGCGTACCTGATCGAAGACGGCAAGCTCACGGCCCCGGTGAAGGGCGCGACGCTGATCGGCATCGGGCCGAAGGCGCTCGAGCAGGTGTCGCTGGTCGGAGCCGACGCCGAACTCGATCCGGGCATCGGCACCTGCGGCAAAGACGGGCAATGGGTGCCGGTGGGCGTGGGGCTGCCGCACGTGCGGCTCGACAACATGACCGTCGGCGCGGCGAAGGCGTAGGAGGCGAATCATGGAGAAAATCGAACTGGACCGTTTGCACAAGCTGGTCGAGCAGTTGCGCCGGGCCGGCGCGGATCAAGTCGACGCCTATTACGAATGGGGCCGCAACACGAACATCAGCGCGCGCAACGGCGAGGTCGAAAACCTGAAGCAGGCGGTCAGCCAGGGCGTCGGCGTGCGCGTGTTCAAGAACCACCAACTCGGCTTCGGCTTCACCTCGGACATCTCGCCCGACGGCCTGTCGCGCTTGGGCGAAAAGACGCTGGCGCTGGCGCACGCGACGGCGATCGACCCGAACCACGGCCTGCCCGACAAAAAATATCTGGGCCGGCCCACGAAGGCGGCCGACGCGTTCGACCCGCAGGTCGAGGCGCTCGACAACGCGACGTTGACGAAAAACGCCATCCTCATGGAAAAGGTCGCCCTCGCCGCCGACCCGCGCATCAAGACAGTGCAGGAGGTCGGCGCCGGCTGCAACGTGCAGCGCGTCGCGCTGGTCAACAGCGAAGGCTTTGCCGGCGACTACGCCAAAACCTACGCCTGGCTGTACGCCGACACGCTCGCCGAGGCCGACGGCCAGAAGCAATCGGGGTCGTTCGTCGATCAGGCGACGCACTGGGCCGACCTGCTGGGCCCCGAGGCGGTCGCCCAAGAGGCCGCACGGCGCGGCGTGCGCACGCTCGGCGCACGGAAAATTCCGTCCGCCCAGATGCCGGTGATCTTCGAGCCGCCGCTGGTCAAGGCGTTTCTGCGCGGCCTGCTCGGCGCGCTCAACGGCGAGATGGTGTTTTTGAAAAGCAGTTTCCTCGCCGACAAACTCGGCCAGACGATCGCCTCGCCCCTGTTCACGGTCGTCGACGACGGCGGCCTCGACCGCCGCTCGGGCAGCCAGCCGTTCGACGGCGAAGGCCTGGCGACGCGCCGGCAGACGCTGTTCGACAAGGGCGCGCTGCGCATGTTCCTGTACGACGTCCACACCGCCAACCAGGCCGGCGCGCAACCGAGCGGCACAGCCGGCCGCGGTTACGCGGCGCTGCCCACGATCGGCTCGACCAACCTCTTTCTCGAACCGGGCGACCAGCCGCCGGCGGCGTTGCGGCGCGGCCTCGACCGGGCGCTGCTGGTCACCGACATGATGGGCCAGGGCGTGAACACGGTCACCGGCGATTACTCGCGCGGCGCGAAGGGCTTTCTTATCGAAAAAGGCGAGATCGTTCACCCGGTGCAGGAAGTCACCGTGGCGGCGCACATGCTCGACATGCTGCGCAACATCGACATGGTGGCCAACGACATGGAGTGGCGCGGCAGCGTCGGCGCGCCGTCGATCCGGTTCGCGAAGATGACGGTCGCGGGGAAGTAGGCGGAGGTGCAGCGGGATTCGGGATTCGGGACTCGGGATTCGGGGCGAACCATGAATGGCGAATGGCGAATGGCGAATGGCGAATGTCTGGTCCGGCATTCCGCATTCCGCGTTCCGCATTCCGCATTCGTTGTCCGGCATTCCGCATTCCGCGTTCCGCATTCCGCATTCGTTGTCCGGCATTCCGCATTCCGCATTCCGCACTAATGGCTCCGTTTCGCCGGCGAAATGTGATATCGGCGCTGCTGATCGCGGGTCTGCTGGCGGCGTTCGTCGCCGCGCCGGCCGCGCGCCGCATTTGGAGCGGCAAAACGGCAGGCGCCCGCGACGCGGCGGGCGAAGCCGCCGGGGCGCCGCTGAACGTCGTCGAGCGCGTCGATCCGAACGCGGTCTGGGTTTGCGCCGAACCCAATGACTGCATCGCGGATTACCTGGCGTTTCCCGAACGGGCGAAGCCATGGCGGCGGCCGATTTCCGCGATGCAACTCGAAAATTCGCTGCTCAACTGCCGCGTGCACGCCGCGCCGGACGCGCCGCCGTCCATGACCGAAGACGACCTTGCGGACGCCGTTGTCGACAAACTCAATATCGCTTTTCTGCTGCGCGGCCTCGACGCCCGGCCGCTGAAGGCGACGATTGTCGCGACCGACGCGGAAGAGCATTGGCAGACGCTGCGGCTGCTCTTCGACGACCCCTACGTCGGCGTTTTTCCGGCGCTGCTGCTGTTGCCGCGCGGGCCCGGACCGCATCCGGCCGTGCTGGCGCTGCACGGCCACGGGCAGGACGCCGGAAAATACGCGGCCGCGTTTCGCGCGCAGCAATTCGCCGAACGCGGGTTCGCGCTGCTGGTTCCCACGATGCGCGGCATGGACGCCGGCCTGGCGGAGGACCGCGTGACGCGGTTCCTGTTGCGCGCAGGCTTTTCGCTGATGACGATTCGCGTTTATGAAACGCTGCTGGCGCTGAAATATCTGCGGTGGCGCCGCGACATCGATCACGAGGCCATCGGCCTGATCGGGCATTCCGGCGGCAGCGTGACCGGCGCCGTGGCGATCCGCGTCACGCCGTTCTTCAAAGCGTTCGTTTATGATTTTACCGGCTCGTTCTACCACGAGCGGTACGAAAAGCTGACCGACGAAAACGTCCCCGGCTTATTCCCCTACGGCAAACGCATTGCCGACTTTCGCGCCGCGTGCACGCCGGCCTTGGAAGTCGAATACGGCTACGAAGGGAACGACGAGCAGATCTTCCGGTTTTTCGAGAACCATCTGCGGTGATGCGGGCGCGCGCCTTCTCTCAGGTTCCCATTTCGTAGGAATTGAGATAGGCGCGTTGCTCGGCTGTGAGCTTGTCAATGGTCACGCCGAGCGACGCCAGCTTCAGGCGCGCAATTTCCTGGTCGATCTCGCGCGGCACGACGTAGACCTTCTTGTCGAGCTTGGGCCGTTTGTCGTAGAGATACTCGACCGTGAGCGCCTGGTTGGCGAAGCTCATGTCCATCACCGTGCTCGGATGCCCTTCGGCGGCGGACAAATTGATCAGGCGGCCCTCGGCGAGCACGAAAATGCGCTTGCCGCTCGGCAACACGAATTCCTCGACGAACGGCCGGACTTCACGGTGCGACTTGGCGATCGACGCCAGGCCCTTGAGGTCGAGTTCCACGTTGAAGTGGCCGCTGTTGCAGACGATCGCGCCGTCTTTCATCGCCTCGAAATGCTTGACCGTGATGACCTTGATGTCGCCGGTCAGCGTGCAGAAGATGTCGCCGATCTTCGCCGCGGCGGCCATCGGCATGACGCGATAGCCGTCCATCACCGCCTCGATCGCCTTCACCGGGTCGATCTCGGCGACGATGATGTTCGCGCCCATGCCGTGCGCCCGCATCGCCGTGCCGCGGCCGCACCAGCCATAGCCGGCGACCACGAAATTGCTGCCGGCGATGAGGCGGTTCGTGCTGCGAATGATGCCGTCCAGCGTCGATTGGCCCGTGCCGTAGCGGTTGTCGAACAGGTGCTTCGTGTCCGCGTCGTTGATCGCGATCACCGGGAAACCGAGCACGCCGTCGGCGGCCATCGCGCGCAGCCGGATGACGCCGGTGGTGGTCTCTTCGGTGCCGGCGAGAACCTCGCCGATCTGCGCTTTGCGTTTGCCGTGCAAGACGTTGACCAGATCGGCGCCGTCGTCCATCGTCACCGCCGGGTGGAAATCCAGGCAGGCGTCGATGTGCTTGTAGTACGTCTGCGAGTTTTCGCCCTTGATCGCGAAGACGCTCAGGCCGTCGTGCTTGACGAGGCTCGCCGCGACGTCATCCTGCGTCGAGAGCGGGTTCGAGGCGCACAGTGCGACGTTGGCGCCGCCGGCCTGGAGGGTGCGCGCCAGGGCGCCGGTTTCGGTCGTGACGTGCAGGCAGGCGGCGATGGTCAGACCCTTCAGCGGCTTCTCTTTGGCGAACCGCGCGCGGATCATCTTCACCACGGGCATCGAGTTCTCGCACCATTCGATGCGCTGCTTGCCCAATTCCGCCAGACGCATGTCTTTAACGTCGTGCTTGACCATGAGCGACTCCTTGTCGAGTTCGGGGCGTTTTTTGTACGTGCGCGGCTGCGTCTTACAACACGGCCTTTTTCAACGCTTCGACCATGTCGGTCTTTTCCCAGCGGAACTCTTCGCGTCCGAAGTGGCCGAACGCGGCGGTCTTGCGGTAGATCGGCCGCTGGAGATCGAGATGCTTGATCATCGCCGCCGGCTTCAGCGGGAACAATTCGCGCACGACCTTCGCCAATTTTTCGACGTCGCATTTTTCGGTGCCGTGGCAATCGATGTTCACCGAAACCGGATCGGCCACGCCGATGACGTAGCCGAGCTGCAGTTCGCACTTGTCGGCGATTTCGGCCGCGACGATGTTCTTGGCGATGTAGCGCGCCATGTAGCAAGCCGTGCGGTCGACCTTCGTCGGGTCCTTGCCCGAAAAGGCGCCGCCGCCGTGCCGGCCCATGCCGCCGTAGGTGTCGACGATGATCTTGCGGCCGGTGAGGCCGGCATCGGCCATCGGGCCGCCGTAGACGAAGCGGCCGGTGGCGTTGATGTGGAAAATCGTGTCTTTGTCGAGCAACCGCTCGGGCAGCGATTTCGCGATGACCTCGTGCTTGATGCCGTCGACGAGGTCGTGATAGCTGACTTCGGGCGAGTGCTGCGCCGCGACGACCACGGTGTGGATGCGCACCGGCTTGCGGTTTTTGTATTCCACCGTGACTTGGCTCTTGCCGTCGGGGCGGAGAAATTCGAGGCGATTCTGACGGCGGGCCAGCGACAGCCCGATGCACAGCGCGTGGGCGTAATGGATCGGCGCGGGCATCAGCACGTCCGTTTCGCGCGTGGCGTAACCGTACATGATGCCCTGGTCCCCGGCGCCCTGCTCGGTGTGCAGGCCCATGCCGGCGTTGACGCCCTGCGCGATGTCGGGGCTCTGGCGGTCGATCGCGGTCAGCACGGCGCAGGTGTCGGCGTCGAAGCCCATCTCCGCGCCGGTGTAGCCGATGTCTTTGATCGTCGCGCGCACGACGTCGGGCATGTGGACGTAGCAATTCGTGGAAATCTCGCCGGCGATCACGGCCATGCCCGTGGTGACCAGCGTTTCGCAGGCGACCCGGGCGCCCGGATCCTGGTCGATGATCGCGTCGAGCACGGCGTCCGAAACCTGGTCGGCGACCTTGTCCGGATGGCCCTCGGTGACCGACTCGGAAGTGTATAAATAATCTTTCAAAGCCATCTGGGTCTCCTTCTTTTTTTACGGCGAACTCGTGACGCCGGCCCAAATTATTATCGGCGCCTGCCCGGCAGGCAACGCAACTTACCGAAGAGATCGCGAGGTGTCAATCAGCGGCGAGCAGTGAGCAGTGAACAGTGAACAATATGACCCTGCAAACGGATCGATTTACTGGCCACTGACCACTGACCACTATTCACCGATCCTGTTGATCCTGTCAAAATAAATTCCTCAAAAATTCGCCCGGCCGGTGCAGATCCCGCGCTCACGGCAGCAATCCTTTGGCGACCAGCAGGCGCGCCGCGGCGTCGGCCAGCAAGGCCGAACCTTCCTTATTAATGTGGATCGGATCGCTGTCCGGGTTGAAGAACAGGTCGGGACGACCGAGAAACTCGGGCACTAGGTCGAGCAGCACGGCGCCGGTTTCGACGGCGACGCGTTTGGTCGCGTCGATGTACGCGCGGTGCTGGTCGCGAAATTCCCACGTCCCGTCGAGGTACGGCGCCGTCGCGAAGACCGTGCGCCCGCCGGCCGCGCGGGTCATTTCCGCGATACGCAGCAGATTGTCGCGGTAGTCCGCCAGGCTGACCCGCGGCGTGCCGTTCCGTGTCGATTTCTTGATCAGCAGGGTCCGCAACAAGCGGTACACGCGGCTGCGCGCGAGGTGTTTTTGCCAGAGGAAAATCCGCGGCGGCGGCAGGCGGACGTCTTTGTCGGCGACGCCGATTTCGCTGGGCCAGTGGTCGTTCCAGCCGAATTCGGCGACGACCACGTCGGGCTCTTCGCGCAGCAACTCGCGCTGCAGGTAGAGCCGGCCCTGGAAGCTCGTGTAGCTCGGCACGCCGGCGTTGAAGACCTCGACCGGGCGGCCGTAGCCCAACTCGCGCAGGGCGTCGGGCAACAGGTTGGGCCAACCGCGGCCGTGGTCCATCACCGTGACCGAATCGGACAGGCAAATAATTTTCACGGCGCGGCCCGTGAACCGCGGCTTGATGTTGGGCAGGCGCCAGAACAGCACCGGGTCGGGCACGCCGCGCAATTCGGCGATCTCGCGGAAAAAGAAATCGGCCGGCGCGGGCGCGCCCCGATAGTCGATCGCGCGCAATCCGAGTTCCGTCGCCCCGAAGAAAGCGACCACGGCGACGAGGCTGAAGCAGACCTTTTTCACTGTTCGCTGTTCACTGTTCGCTGTTCACCACCATGCCGGCGTCCGCACAAACGCCCAGAGCGCCGGCCCGCCGCGAACCGGCGTGACGCGCGCTTCGATCGTCGCCACGCCGGCGATGTTGTCCGCGACCGCGTCGTCGTTCGGCTCGGCCTCGCGAGCGCGGTCGACAGCGAATTGCGCCACGGGCACGCCGGGCGCGCCGCACACGTAGCGGAGTTGCCGGCGCAGATTCTTTTCCCACAGCAGGGCGCCGCCGCGATCGCGGGCCGCGAGGCGCACGTCGTACGGGCCGGCGGCTTCGGGCCGCACGGTCAATTCGAACAAGACGCGGCGTTCGCTTGCCAGGGCCGGCGGCGCGAGGGCGTCGGGCCGGGCGGCGACCGTCAGCCGGGCCTCGGTCGGATGAACGACGCCCGTGCCGGTGCGATCGAGTTCCGGCTCGACGAGGCTCCACTCGGGCCACGATTCGTTGTCATAGCGGGCGGCGCCGGCCAGGCGGTAGACCGCGAATTGGCCGTTGTCGAAGGTCCGCGAGGCGGCGGGGTCCGCGGCGAGCGCCGGGAACGGGTCCGTCGGCCGCGCGGCGCCGCCGGCTTCGGCGGCCAGCGGCGCGAGCATTCCCAGCATGCCCTCCGTGTCGCGGCGGTTTTCGATCGCGACGTTCAGGCGCAGGGCGCGCATCATCGCCGGCAGCCCCTCGCGGAACATCTGCAACAGCCGCGCGCGCGGCAGGTCGAGAAAATTGGGATAATTGTCACGGCCGTGCGCGACGAAGCGGATGAAATCGCCGCTGTTCAACACGCCGCCCGTCGCGCCGGCGGACCGCACCGCCTCGACCTGCGCCATGTAGAGCCGTTCGACCCGGTCGAGATCGCCGTAGCCGGCCACCAGGCCGTACGCCGTCGCCGCCGCGACGGTCAACGCCGCGGCCGGCTCGATCCAGACCGCCCGCCGGCGCGGCCACGCCGCCGCCAGCGCGGTCAGCGTCAATCCGGCCGCGGCGAATTCGACCAGCGCCAGCCACGGCCGGGCGTCCAGGTGCCACGACGGCCGCCACAGCCGCAGCGCCAGCAACGCCGACGCGAGCAGCGCCCAGGCCGCCGCGACGCCGCCGGCGCCCTGCTCGATGGCCCGCGCCAATTCGCGGCCGGCGAACCACGCCGCGACCGGCAACGCCGGCAGCAGCACGCGCGGAAAATGATTGACCGGATTGAGCAGGTAGACGGCGAAAACAGCCGCCAGAAAAAGCCAGTTCAGTTGTTCGAGCGGCGTCTTCTCGCGCCGCGCCGCCGCCAGCAGCAATCCCGGCGCGAACAGCGGGATGGCCAGCCCGTGCAGACTCACCAGGTCTTCCCAACGCGCCGACCAGATCGCCACCGCCAGGTTGAAGCGCCAATCGACTTCGTAATCGTTGAACACCGACCAATGAAATTGCGGCCAGCGCCACGCCACGGTCGCCGCTACGACGATCGCCCACGCGCCGACGGCGAGCAGCGGCGCCAGCCACCGTCGCCGGACGCGCGCCGCCGGCCGCAGATTCAGCAGCACGAACACGACGGCGGGAAAGACAAAAACCGCGGCGAAGGTCTTGCACAGAAACGCCCCGCCCCAGGCCAGGCCGGCGAACGCCCCGAGCGACGGTTCGTCGCGCGTGACGGCGCGCGCCAGCGTCCACACGCCGAACGCGCCCAGAAACGTCAGCAGCGCGTAGGGCAATTCGCTGACGCTGAAGAACAGCGCGATCGGCGCCGCCGCGAACAGCGCCGCGGCGAAGAGGCCGGCCGGCAAGCCGCCGTCGTCCTCGCCTTCCTGCAATAAGACCAGCATGGCGCCGACGCCGGCTGCCGCCGACACAAGCCTCGCGGCCCACAGCTTGACGCCGAGCAGGCGAAACAGCACGGAAATGAGATACGTCGGCAGCGTCGCGGTCAGACTCCAGCCGGCGCCCTCGGCCTGACTGCGCGCGGCGATCAGCAGATTGGCGCTGTCGTTGTCGAACAGGCCGAACAGCGCCGGCAAGATCGCGCGCGCGGTCAACGCCGCCGCGAGACTGCACCACACCACCTGCATCGCCCGTGGGTTGGACACTGCGAACCGCCCCCGCCCGTAGAAAAAAAGGCGGGCGCATTGTATGCCATCCAACACCGCCGGGCAATTTGTCGCCGCGGTTCGAATTCGCGACGACAGGATCGCAAACTCTACGGCCGCCCGCGCGTGGCGCGCGGCCGATTATGATTGTTTTTTTTTGACAGGATCAACACGGTCAGCGAACAAGGAACAATGAACAACGAACAGTGAACAATAAAATCCCCGTCAAAAAAACCGCTCATGTCGGCGCGGGCAGTTTTTCGAGCTGCGCCTGAAGCCGTTCGGTTTTCTCCTGGAACTCGGTCCACCGGGCCGTCAGCGCCTCGATTTCATCCTGCACTTCCTGGTAGGCGCGCAAGAGGCGGCTGTATTTCGCCGAGTCCGCGTAGGCTTCGGGGTCGGACAGCGCGCGCTCCAGCGTCGCTTTTTCGGCCTCGCGGCCGGCGACCTTGGTTTCGTACGCGGCGGCCTGGCGTTGCGCGTCGTCGAGTTGACGCTCGATCCGGCCGCGTTCGCGGTTGAGCCGCTTGCGCTCTTCGAAACGCGCCTTGTTGTCGTCCTTGGCGTCGTCCACGGTCGGCGCGGCCGGGCGCGGGCCGGCCTTGGGCGCGGGCGTTTCGGGCAGGAGATTCGCGAGCGGCGCAGGTCGTTTCACCGTGTCCGGCGCGGCGGGCGTCCGCGGTTCGGGGCGGCGTTGCACGAGTTTGAGATGGTGCAGGTATTCTTCGAGGTTGCCGGGAAATTCCTCGAGTTGCCCGTTTTCGAGATCCCAGATTTTGGTCGCGAGCCGGTTGATGAACGCCTTGTTGTGGCTGACGAACACCAGCGTGCCGTCGTAGGAGGTCAGCGCCTCGGCGAGCGCCTCGGCGGAAAACAGGTCGAGGTGGTTGGTCGGCTCGTCCATCAGCAGGAGGTTGCCCGGCTTGACCAGGATGCGCGCCAGGCTGACGCGCGCCAGTTCGCCGCCGGAGAGCACGCCGATCGGCTTGTCGACCTCGTCGCCGCGGAACAGAAACGAGCCGCAGATCGTGCGCACGTCGGTGCGCGTCATCGCCGGGTTGACGCCCCAGACTTCGTCGAGAATCGACCGCTCGCGGCGCAGGCCCTCGGAATGGTGCTGCGCGTAATAGCGCAATTCCACGTTGGCGCCGTATTCGACCCGGCCCGCCGTCGGCGGCAGTTCGCCGGACATGATGCGCAGCAGCGTCGTCTTGCCGGCGCCGTTGCGGCCGATCAGCGCGATGCGTTCGCCGCGCACCACCGCGGCCGACAGCCCGTCGTAGAGCTGCAGATCGCCGAAGCGTTGCGTGATCTCGTGCACGGCGACGGGCAGTTTGCCGACGTGCGCGGTCGGCGGGAAACGGAAATCCATCGTCGCGCGTTCGTGGTCGACGGCGATGACGTCGATCTTTTCGAGCATTTTCTTGCGGCTCTGCACCTGGCGGGCCTTGCTGGCGTTGGCGCGGAAGCGGCGGATGAAATGCTCGGCCTGGCGCACCTCGGCGTCCTGATTGCGGCGCGCGGCGCGGCGCACTTCGAGTTCGGCCTCGCGCAGCCGGCGGTATTCGTCATAGTCGCCGGAGTAGGACCGCAGGCCCTCGACCTCGAACGACAGCACCCGGCGAATCTGCCGGTCGAGAAACTCGCGGTCGTGGCTGATCAGCAGCATTGCGTTCTTGAATTGGCGCAGGAATTCGTCGAGCCACTCGACGCTGGGCACGTCGAGATGGTTCGTCGGCTCATCGAGCAAAAGCACGTCCGGCTTTTTGAATAGCAGCCCGGCGAGCGCCGCGCGCATCTTCCAGCCGCCGGAAAACTCGGTCAGCGGCCGCGCGAAATCGCGCTCGCGAAAGCCGAGGCCCATCAGGATGCGCTCGGCCTCGTACGGGCTGAACTCCTGCTCGAAGCGATCGAGGTGCAGATGCAGATCGGCGATGCGTTGGGCGAGTTCCATTTGGCGGTCGTGATCTTCGCAGTCGTGCAACTCGTCCTCGGCCTGACGCAGCCGGTCTTCCAGGTCGGACTTGCCGGGCACCGCGGCGAGCGTAGTCGCCAATAACGGGCCGTCGCCGAATTCGAGGATATCCTGCGGCAAATAGCCCAGCGACAAACCGCGCGCGAAATGCAGCCGGCCGTCGTCCAGCGGCTGGCGGCCGGCGATAATGCGGAACAGCGTCGATTTGCCGGAGCCGTTCGGCCCGATCACGCCGACGCGTTCGCCCGCGGCGACCATGAACCCCGCGCCCTGCAGAATCGTCCGCGGCCCGAACGCCAGACACAGATTGTCGGCAGTCAATAAACTCATGGCGCGGGGTTTTACACGATTTGCCGCGCGAACGAAAGCGGCGCGAAGATGGCGTTTTTTGACAGGTTAATTATTTTGACAGAAACAACAAAGCCTGCCCCCGCGAAGGCGGGGGATCATCGGGATCGGCGAACAGTGAGCAGAGAGCAGTGAACAGCGAACAATGTCCTCCCACAACTCGCTCATACGCCACGCGGAACAGTTCGAATACATGGTCCGGTTGATCCTATTGCTCGTTCTGTCAAAGAAACCGCCGCTGGCTCTCCGCGCGGTCTTGCGTCGCCGTCGCCGAAAGGGGATGATGGCGGCATGACGCATGCGCCCGAATTGCGACACCGCGACGGCGGGTATTCCCTGCGCGACACGCCGTGGTTTTTCGGCCTGGTCGTCGGCGCCCCGATCGGCTTCGTTTTCTTCATGATGTTCACCATTTTTTGGCGCGTGCAATTTTCCGGGTTCCGTCTTCTCGGGGCAACGGCGGGCGGCTTTCTGATCGCCTTCGCGCTGTGGACGCTGGTGCAAAAAGGCAGCCGCGCCGTGGTCGACAAACTGTTCGGCTGGGGCGGCGAGCCGGATCCGGTCGACGTCGCGCGCAATGCGTTGCTGTCACACATCGAACAGTTCGACCACGCCGGCGACGGCCGGCAGGCCAACCGGCTCCGCGTCGAGTTGATCGACAAAGGGCTCGCCGTCAATCCGGCGGTCGTCTGTTTCCAAATCGGCCGCGTTTTCGAGGAAACGGTCAAAAGCCCGCGCGAGGCGCTGCAATGGTATCGCCGCTGCCTCGCCGCCGGCGAAGAGAACAACGCCCATTTCCGCGAGGCGCAGCAGCGCGTGGAGTTGCTCAAAGACGCGGTCCGCGCCGACGACGCCGATCGCCAGGCGCGTGAGATCGTGATCGCCGACGCCATCGGCGCCGGCGACGACGCGCGCGCCGAAGCGGCGATCGCCGACCTCGCCCGGCTGCACCCGCACGGCGAAGCGCCGCAGTTTTTCCGCGGCCTGCTGGCGTCCCATCGCGACGCGCACGCGCTCGCCGCCGGCCACTATCGGGAAGCCCTCGCCGTCAACCCCGGCAATGAAAAAGCCGCGTTCAACCTCGCCGTGGCGCTGACGAAGACCGGCGATTTCGTCGCGGCCCGCGCCGCGTGGCGCGATTTTCTGGCGAAATATCCGGCCACGAGCCCCGAGTTTGCGCAGGCCGCCCGGGCGGCGCTGGCCGAGATCGACGAGCGATCGCAGACGGAACTTGACTTGCACGCGCGCGACGGCGAGCCAGACGCCGAATAACCAGCCGCGAAACGCTCTCACGGCGCACAACGCATGAACCACGATCTCATTTTGTATTACGCGAGACGGGCGGCGGAATACGAACGTCACTACGAAACGCCGGCGCGCGCCGGCGACCTCGCGACGCTCAAGGCGTTGCTCCGGCCGGCCTTTGCGGGCCGCGACGTGCTCGAGGTCGCGTGCGGCACGGGCTACTGGACGCAGGCGATCGCGGCCAGCGCGCGGTCGATTGTCGGCGTCGATGCGAACGTCGTTACGCTCGACATCGCCCGGCGCAAAAGCTACGCCTCTTGCCCCGTCTCCTTCGCCGTCGCGGACGCCTACGATCTGGCCGACGTCGGCGCCGGTTTCACCGGCGGCCTGTGCGCGTTCTGGCTGTCGCACGTGCCGCGCCGGCGGCTCGCCGAGTTTTTCCCTGTTTTTCACGCCAGGCTGAGCCCCGGCGCGCTCGTCATCGCCCTCGACGCGATTTATGTCCACGGCCAAAACACGCCGATCTCGCGCACGGATGCGAACGGCGACACTTATCAGAGTCGCACGCTCGCCGACGGTTCGCTGCACGAGGTGTTGAAAAATTTCTTGCTTGACGATGAGCTGAAAAACGCCGTGGGCGAGCAGGCGTTGGACCTCGAGTTGCGACGGCTCGAATATTACTGGTTGTTGCGTTACCGCCTCGGCTGAGACGCCTCTCGGGCTCGTCAACTAAAAATCCGCGATGGAGCGCACTCGCTCCATCGCGGATTTAGCAGGCAGTCGCCACGTCGCCCTTTACGGTTTTGCCGGCGCGGGCGCCGCGGCCGGCGCGGGCGCCGCGGCCGGCGCGGTCGCCGGCGCGGCCGGGTGCGCCGGCGCGGGCGCGTGGACAGCGACCGGAGCGCCGGGCACATGCGCCGGCGCAGGCGCGACGACGGGCGCCGGCGCGGGCGCGGCGCCGGCCGCCGGCGCGTCCACCGTTTTGGCCTTCAACAGGCCGCGCATATTGAGGTTCGTGTAGACGGTCTCGGCCAGCAGCGCAAAGCCTTTTTCATTCGGGATGTAAGTCTTCTGGATCAGATCCTGCACCTGGTCGTAATCGACCACTTTGTTTCCGAAGCCGCGGACGTCGACAAAAATGCTGCCCTCCTTCCGGCCCAGCATCGCCATCGTCCGATCCACCCACGGCGAGGCGTCATCCCAATAATTGAGCAGAGCCAAAATGGCCCCGGCCTTTTTCGCTTCGGCTTGCAGCGCCTCGATATCGAGGCCCATCCACTTTTCCATGTACTCGCGTTCTTTGTCGCCGCGGACGTCGAGCGCCATGTCCCACTTCAATTGATCGAACTTCGGCGGCGTTTTGTCGAGCTTTTTCAACCGCCCGATGGTGATCGGATCGAACCCAAGGCTCTCGGCCTCGCCGGCCAGGTACTTGAACCAAACGCCCGGGTCGGAACGCCGGCTGTCTTCGGGCAAGATGCGCGCGTTGGTGAAATTGTGCGGATTATTTTTCCCGGCGTTGTAAATGATGATGGTGGGTTTGAGTTCCGACGTTTGCAGGTAATCGATGACCTTGTCCGCCACCTGGCTCGAATTCAGGCCGCCCTGCCCGATATTGATCACGCGATACGGCGTCTCCGGGTGCTTTTGGGCCAGGATCGCGCCAAGCTGCGACGGATAGTCCAAGCCCTTCGGCACGCCCGTGCCCTCGGTGTGGCTGTCGCCGGCGCACAGGATGTGGAAATCGGCGATAAAGGTCCTAGGTCCCGGTTTATGAACATCCGCATCCAGGCCGCCGCCAAAAAGCTTTTTGCCGGCGTAGACAAAAATCGATGCGACAACGATGCCGGCCAGGACGATTACAATCGTGACGAGCATCACCTTCTTTTTCGGCGGTGCGGCTTCGTTCATCGGCTCTCACTCCTTGTGGCGCTGTTGGTTCGGCACGGATGCATATTCTTTCCGGAAAAACTTCCACGATCCCGGACCGTTGTCAACCGGCCCGCGTCGTCGTAGCGCTCTCCCAGTCTGCTTGCACTCGCGCAACGCTCAAACACGGCGAATGTTAGCCTCTTTTTCGCGCGCCGGTCAACAATCTTCTCAACGCCCATTATAATTCGCCGAGCGGCCCAGGTTGACGCGGAACCGGGTTCGGCGCTACTCAATGTACACAACGCCGGCCGCCGGCGACGGGCGCCGCCGGCGCTCGCGCGAGGCCGCCGAAGGAGGCGAATTGCCGGACCGTCCGAATGTTCTGATGATCGTCGTCGACTGCCTGCGGGCGGATCGCGTCTTCGGCGCGAATCGCTCGTGCCGGACGCCGAATGTGGACGCGCTCGTGGCGCGGGGCGCCGTCGCGCCGAACATGTTCGTCGAAAACTCGATCACCTCGCCGGCCTTTGCGTCGCTGTTCACCGGTTGCAGCAGCCTGCGGCACGGCGTGACCAGCCTGCTCGGCGTGCAGTTGAATCCCGATCTGACGACGTTGGCCGATCTCTTCGCCGCCAACGGCTATCGCACGCACGCCGAGGTCACCGGCCCGCTGATGCCGCAGATCGGCCTGAGCCAGGGGTTCGACGAATACCATTACCGCGACCAGCGCGAATGTTTTTTCTGCGGCTGGGGCGAATCGTTGATCGCGCGGCTGAAGCGCAAAGGGTTCGCGGCCCCGTGGTTCCTGCTGGTCCATTTTTGGGAATTGCACGAGCCGCGGCAGGTGGCGCCGGAGTTCGCCGGCGGCGAGTGGGGCGCGACGACGTACGACCGCTCGTGGAGCGGCCTGGACTCCTACCTCGGCCGCCTGTTGAACGCGGCCGGCCCGGACACGGCCGTGATCCTCACGGGCGATCACGGCGAACGCCTCACGGAGCGGATCGAGCCGGCCAGCTTGCTGCCGTACTTCATGCACAAGCTGCGAATTCCGATGCTGCAAAAAGAGGAAGACACGCGCGTCGGCGAAGACGTCGAGTTGATGAACCGCCAGAGCGGACGCTTGCACGACGTCGCCGTCGATCTCGCGCAGCAAACCGCCGGCGGCGGGCGCCTCGGCGTGGCGAAACGCCTGGCGGTGCTGTTGCGGCTGGGCCGCGTCGCGCTGACGCGCATGCGCACGCAGAAGCGCCGCCCCGGCTGGCGCGGTCTGACCGAATGGCTGCGATTGAAATGGGACGACATGCACGTCGCCTGGGCGGTGGCGCGCGGCGACAGTCGCGACGCGCAATTGCACTTGCTGCGCACCACATTGTCGCAATTCCATCTGCAGCACGGATTTCACGTGTACGATTATCTGGCGCGCGTGCCGTTCATCGTCGCCGGCCTGCCGGGGCTGGCGGCCGGACGGACGGACGCGGCGGTGCGCAATCTCGATGTCCTGCCGACGCTGGTCGAGGCGCTCGGCCTCGCGACGCCGACGCCCGATTGGCACGGCGTCAGCTTCTGGCCGCAGTTGCACGACGGCGGCGCGGCGGAGCGGCCGCTGTACATGGAAGCGCGCGGCGGGGCGCAGGCGACGCACGCGTTTTACGTGCGGGGCGTGCGCCGCGACGGTTGGAAGCTCGCCTACGCGCCGCACGATTCGCGCGCGCCGGCGGAATTGTACGACTTGCGCGCCGATCCGGCGGAGACCCGCAACCTGTTCGCCGCGAATCCGGAGACCGCCGCCGCCCTGCGCGCCGAATGCGAAGCCCTGGCCGCCGCCTGGTCCGCCGCCGGCGACGGCGCGGCGATGTCCGCCGCGGATCGCGCGGCGATGGTCGAAAAACTCAAATCGTTGGGCTACATGTAACGGCCTCAGTCAGGATTTCCATCGATGAGCATTGGGACAAAAATTATCGGCGTCGGTTCCTACGTGCCTGAGCGGCTCGTTTCGAACGACGACGCGCTCGCCATGCTGCGCGAGCAAAGCCGCCCCTTTCTGAGCCCGGCCGATCTCGACACCGTGCTCGCCAAGGCCCGGTACAAGATCGCCAAGGCCGGCAACGCCACGCGCTACTGGTGCCGTGACGACGAATACGGTCCGGAGATCGCCCGGCACGCCGCGCAACGCGCCCTCGCCGACGCCGGCCTCGACGCGCGCGACCTCGACCTGATCATTTATACGGGCATGTCCAAGGCGTTCGTCGAGCCGGCCACCGGCCACGTGCTGCGGCAGGAACTGCGGGCGCTCAACGCCAACGTCATCGACACGCAGGACGCGTGCGCCAGCTTCATCAAGTCGCTCGACATCGCCGACAGCCTGATCAAAACCGGCAAATATCGGACGATCCTCGTCGCGGCGGGCGAACGCACGTTCGACTGGGCGGATTTCGCCTGCCGGACCGTCGACGATCTCGCCTGGAAATTCGGCTCGCTCACCATCGGCGACGCGGCCGGCGCGCTCATCGTGCAGCGGACCGAAGACCCGCTCTACGCCGAGAACCCGCGCCACATGCGCTGCTTTCATCGCCTCGCCGACGGCGAATACGAGGTGTGCAGCATCGGGCTGAACTATTCGTTCGGCGAACGCTACCGCCTGCGGTCGCACTCGTCGCGGCTGGTCCGCCTGGGTCTGCAGTTGGTCATGGAAATGCTCGCCGACATTCTGCAACAGGACGAATGGCGCGGCATCCGCTACGATAATCTGTTCATTCACGACATCGGCCGCGTCATCGACGACATGGTGCTGCCGTTCGTGCGCGAGGCGAAGGTCTGCGTGCCCGAAGCGTACGCTTCGTATTACCCGAAATACGGCAACGTCGCCTCGGCGAGCCTGCCGCTGTCGTTGGATTTGGCCAAGCGACGCGGCGCCCTGACCCGCGGCAATCTGGCGGTGTTCGTGTGCCCGGCGGCGGGCGTGCAGGCCGGCGCGCTGGTGTTTGTCTATTAGCGGGCCGGTGGCTAGCTTTTCCCAACGGTCGTTCAACCGCGACGAACCGGGAGGAGAGGGTCATGCTGCGTTTTCGTTTGGCGAAGGCGAAAGATGCGCCCGCCATCCTCAAGCTGGGCCGGGATCCGGTTTTCGACCACGACGGATTGATCCGCTATTACGACGCGTCGCACTTGGCCGCCTGGTTTCGCGAAACCGCGAACAACGTTTGGATGGTCGCCGAGACCGAACGCGGCAAGGTCGCCGGCTTCGCGTTCTGCAAGATTATCTCCAAGGGCTGGGCGATGCTCGACACCCTATACGTCGCGCCGGCGCAGCGCGACGGCGAGGTCGGCGCGCGGTTTCTCGAGGCGATCAAGAAACGGTTGCGCGCCCGCGGGATCGTCTATCTGTCTACTTTAATCGAAGTCGATCGCCAGGATTTGCAGAAAAAGGCCCGTGAGCAGGGATTCGACCGGAACAAACGTTACGACTGGTTCAGCCAATTGTTGATTGAGGAGTAGCGGCGCATGGCTTCCGACCTCGCTCGCCCGTGGCGGTTCCTCGCGCCCGCCATGGCGATATTCGTGACCGCCGTAGCGGCCGCGTGCGCGTATTGGCACGGCGACTACGGCCTCACGAAAACCATCGACGACAACGCCGTCGACCCCGACGATTCGGCGCTCGTCGTGCGGCTTGTCGCGCCGAAAAATCTGCTGCCGGTTTACCTCTGTTCGGCGAGCGGCGGTTGGAATCTGGCGTTGCGGCCGGGCGTCGCCGCCGACCGTTCGCCCGCGACCGACGCGGACGCCAAAGCCTTGCGCCGCGCGGCCAACGGCTACTTCTATTCGCTGATTCGGCCGGGCCCCTACGTTTTCCGCCTGCTGCGGCCGACGGCGATCAACCTCGCGCCCGGACAAAATGACAGCCTGGCGCAGCGCTTGTTCGGCGCTCTGGCGGACAACGACCGGCGGCATCCGCCAGCCGGCGGCGTGCAAATCGACAATCGGTTTTTCGCGTTCACCGTCCCGGCGAACAAGCTGCTTTACTTGGGCACAGTCCAGGCCAAGGGGTTCGCGCCGCTGCAACGCAACGATCCCGGCGCCGCGGTCGGCGCCGCCATCGGCGGGGTCACCCGCGAAAAAGACACCTTGCGGGCCTTCGTGGCCGAATGCCCCGAGGTGTACGCGCTCTACGAAAATCGCGTCGTGACGTACTGATTCGGCCGCCGCGCGGCGTTTACGGATTCATCTCGTACGCGTCTTTCAGCGGATACACGAAATCGTTCCAGATTCGGCCGTAGCGCGCCGCGTCGACCGCCGGCTTGCGGATCATCTTCTGGCACAGCGCCATCTGCTTTTCGTTGCTGCTCGGCTTGCTGTAGACCTGCAGCGCGAACTTCGCGAAATCGCGCACCATGAAGTCGAAGATCTGATCGACGTGGTCGTTGTCGAGCCCGTAGATCGTCGCGTTTTCCAGCACGAGTTGGCCGTATGCGACCAGGGTGAAAATTTCGCCGATGCTGAGCAGGAAGTCGATGTCCTTCTGCTGATTCGCATCGGGCGTCGCCGTCATCAGGAATTCCTTGAAGATCTCGATTTGCTCGCGGAAAATGGCGACATTCGGCGTCGGCCAGGCGTCGAACGCCGGCTGGTAGTCGTGGAAGCGGATTTTGCCCAGGCCCCGCGCCGAACCCTGGTCGAACAGGAAGGCGTCATTGCCCACCTGGCTCTGCTGCGCCACGGGCGCATACGCCGCCGGGTTGAAGAAATAGTTCGGCATGAACTTGACGATCAAGGCGATGTTGACGTGAACCGTGCCTTCGAGCTTCGGCAGGGCGCGGATGTCGCGGGCGGCCATCTCGAAGAACATGTCTTTTTCGAAGCCCTTGGCGGCGATCACGTCCCACATCAGGTTCATCACTTCTTCGCCCTGCGTGGTGACCTTCATTTTGACGATCGGGTTGTACAGCAGGTAGCGGCGATCTTCCGGCGAGGCGACGCGCATGTAGTCCGCGGCGCGCAGCGCGAACAGCTTCATCGCCGTGAGACGCGAATAGGCGTCGACGAACATTTGTTTGACGTGCGGGAAATCGGTGACCGCCATGCCGTACAAGCGGCGGTTCGCGGCGTGGCGGATCGCCTCGTAGAGCGAGTGCGTGCACATGCCGATCGACGCCCAGCCGAGGTTGTATTTGCCGATGTTGACCGTGTTGAGCGCGGAGTCCCACGCCGCCGGGCCCTTCGACAGGACATCCGCCTCGGAAATGGGATAATCCTTCAACGCGAATTCCGAGACGAAGTTCTGGCTGGCGACGACGTTCTTGATGCACTCGTACTGCGGCTGGTGGTAGTTGGCGACGAAAAAGACGTACTCGCCGCTGTCCGACAGCTTGCCGAAATTCGAGACCATCTCGGCTTCGTTGCCGTTGCCGATGTAGTACTTCACGCCGTTGGCTTTGTATTTGCCCTCGCCGACCGGCGTTAGCTTCATTTCCGTCGAGTAAATATCGGCGCCGTGGTCGCGCTCCGACAAGCCGAAGGCGAAGATCGCGCCGTCTTGCAGCAGTTTGGCCGCGCGTTTTTTCAGGTCTTCGTTTTTCGTCATCCAGATCGGGCCGAGGCCGAGGATCGAAACCTGCCAAGTGTACCAATAGGCCAGCCCGTAAAAGCCAAGGATTTCGTTGAAGCCGCAAATCCGCCAGGTGTCCCACCGTGAATCCGCGGCGCCGTAGCCGGCGGGCGTCAGCAGCGTGGCGAAGGCCTGCTCGTTTTTGACGAATTCCAGAAAATCCTTGTACCAAACCTGCTTGCGATCGTCTTCCTTGACCTTGCCTTTGCCCTTGCCTTCAAAGAAGGCGATGGTCTTGCGCATCAGTTGCGCGGTTTTCTCGTCGGGATAAAAACGGTCGTACTTTTTCGGATTGAGCAGAATCATGATGCGGCCTCGCAGGTGTGAGTTTCGTTTTCTGTCCGCGAACGACGGAATTAATACACGGAACGGCCGGCGCCGCCAACCCGGCCTCAACCGCCGTAGTGCAGGATCGCGCCGCCGCTGCCGACCGCGAAGACGTCGGTCGGCGACGAGCACCAAACGCCGTAAAAAGGCACTTCGCCTTCGGGCAGCGCCATCGCCTTCCACGACGCACCGTTGAAATAGAGGATCGAGGTGACCGGAATAACGGGATCGCCGCCGACCGCCCACACAGCCCCCGGCGACGCGCCCCAAACGGCGTACAAGGTCGTGACTTGCGGTTCGCTCATCGGCGACCAGTTCGCGCCGTCGTAGTGCAAAATTGTCTGCGAATCGGACCCGCCCGCCGCGTAGACGTCGGACGGCGAATTTCCCCACACGGCCTGCAGCGGCTGTGCTATGCCGCTGTTCATCGGGGACCAACTCGAACCGTCGAAGTGCAAAATCACGCCGTCGTCTCCGACGGCGAACGCGTCCGAAGCCGACGTTCCCCAAACGCCGTAAAGGTCGCCGGCGACAACCGGCGAAACTGCGTTCCACGATGCCCCATTGTAGTGCAGCATCGCGCCGTTCGCGCCCACCGTGAAAACATCCGACGGCGAGTCGCCCCAAACGGTTTGCAGATCGTCAACCGCGCCGCTGTTCATCGCCGTCCAGCCGGTCCCGTCGAAATGTTCGATTTCGCCGGCGGCGCCCACGGCGAACACGTCGGTGTCGGCGGTTCCCCACACGCCGTACAGGCTCGCATCATCCGGGTTTGTCATTTGGCTCCAGGCGGCCCCGTTGTAATGGAGCACGGCGCCGTGATGGCCGACGGCAAAAACGTCGGCGGCCGCGGCGCCCCATACCGCGTAAAGATTGCCGAAGAACTCGTTGGTCAGGTTGCGCCACGTCGCCCCGTCGTATTCTTGGATGCACCCGGTTTCGCCGGCGGCAAATACGGCGGTCGGGGAGGCTCCCCAAATTCCCATCGAATTGCACGCGGTCGCGCCGGCCATCTGCGACCAGGAAGAGCCGTCATAGTGCAAAACGGCGTTGTTGCCGCCATTTGTGAAGACGTTCGAAGGCGAAGAACCCCAGATGTTGCAGCACGGCGGCGGCAGGCCGTCGGTCATGGTCGACCAGGCGTTGCCGTCGAAATGAAATATCGCGCCGTCTGCAGTGTCGCTGCCCCACGTCTCGGCTATGGCGAAAACATCATTCGGCGCCGCGGCCCACACCGCGACAAAATCCAAGGTCGTGCCGGTCTGCAGCGCCGACCAGGACGACCCCCCGTAGTGCAGAACCGTGCCGCTTTTGCCGACCGCGTAGACGTCCGACGACGACGTGCCGCCGACGCCAAACAGATCCTCGTCGGTGCAACTGGTCATCAGGGACCACTGCGTTCCGTTGTAAAACCCGATCGTGCCGCCCGAGCCGACGGTGTACACCTCCGTGGCCGAGGCGCCCCAGATGCTGCGAAACCAGACGCTCGCGGGCGCGGCCATCCGCCGCCAAGCCGACCCGTCGTAGTGCAGAATCGTATGCTCATACCCGGACACGAATACGTCGGACGAGGACGATCCCCAAATGCCCCACAAATCGCTGGTCACGCCGGTCGGCATCGGCGTCCACACATTGCCGTCGTAATGCAGGATCGTGCCGAATTCGGCGACGGCGAACACGTCCGTCGGCGAAACGCCCCACAGCGCGGTGATGTCATTGCCGTCGGGCAACGGGTTCTGCCAGCACCAATTGTCGGCGCTGCACACGCCGCCGGCGTCGTTGTCGTTGTCGTCGTTGTCGTCGTTGTCGTCGTCATCGTCGGCCGAGCCGGCGTCGTCGTCGGACTCGCGCAAGTTGGCGGTCGCGGCGGAACCGCCGCCGCAGGCGGCGAAGCAAACGACCGTCAACAGCGCAAGGCAACATGACAAAATGCCAATAGTGAGGCGATTGACGTACATGGCGCGCTCCTTTTGTCCCAAGAGGCCCGCGAAACAAGACGATTTCATATATTCCAAAAAAGAATATGGAAAAGGGTGAAAATTGTCAAGAATGCCCTTACGCTACCGCCTCGCCCAGCGCGCTACGCAGGGCCGCTTCCGCGTCGCGGGCGATCCGCGCCACTAATTCGGCGACGGTCGGCACGTCATGAATGCGGCCGATCGACTGGCCGACGGTCAGCATCGCTTCGTCCACGTTGCCGGATTGCCAAACCTGCCGCGCGCGTTCGCCGGTGATCAGCGGGAACAGCGCCGAAAAATCGCCGCCGGTCTTTTCGACGTCCTCGATTTTCCGGACGATGTCGTTGCGCAACGCCCGCACCTGCAGGCCCCACTGGCCGAGCAGTTCGCGCAAATTCAGCGAGGTGTCCATCTCGTTGTGTTGCAGGATCATCTCGTGAATCTTCGGATGTACGGCGCATTCCTTCGTCGCCAGGAAACGCGTGGCCATCATCATCCCGTCGGCGCCCAGCGCCAGCACGGCCGCCAGCGTCTTGCCGTCGACCATGCCGCCGGCGACGAGCACGGGCAGATCGACCGACTCGACGACCTTCGGGGCCAGCACCATTACCGACACGTTGTCTTTGTGCGGGAAGCCGCCTTCTTCGAAGCCGGCGATCGTCACCGCGTCGTACCCGGCCTTCTGCGCGTGGACGGCGTGCTTCACCGTGCCGACCTTGTGCAGCACCTTCACGCCGGCCGCTTTGGCCATCGGGAGAAACTGCGGCCCGAGAAAAGTGTCGACCGGCGCGCCGGCGATTTCGATCGCTGCGACTTTTTTCTCGCAGCAAATCGTGAAAAAGGCGCTCAACAATTCCACGGGCAGGCGGATCGACGGCATCGTCGTGATGTTGACGATAAACGGCTTGTCGGTCAGTTCGCGCGTCTTGTCGATCGCCGCGCGCAGCTCGTCGCCCGTGTTGTAATTGCCCGAGGTGAGGTTGCCCATCGCGCCCGCGTTGCTGATCGCCGCCGCCAGTTCCGGGTTCGCCAGCCACAGCATGCCGCCGCATTGGATCGGATATTGAATGCCGAAAAGTTCCGTGATGCGCGTTTTCATTTTCAGCCTTTCTCGCGGTGAGTTGCTCGTCGGTCTTTAAGCTAAATTGACAGCCCTGGCAACCTGGCCTACGTTGGCTGGCGGCGCAAGCGAGGACCCCGCTGTGACTCTCATTCCCCCGGATCCGATTTTCCTCAACGCCATCGTCGGCGGTCGGTGCGCGCTGAAATGCCCGTTCTGCGTGAGTTGGCGGGACGAAGTCCCGGAAATGCCGGCGGCGCGGTGGGCGGCGGCGTTTCGCGAACTCGGCGCGTGGCTGCCGGGCGCGGCAACCACGCTTTCCGGCGGCGAGCCGTTGCTGCACCCGGAAATCGCGGCGATTATCGAAGCTGCCGGCGCGGCGGGTTTGCGCGCTTCGGTTTCGACCTCAGGCGATCCGTTCACGCCGGAATTGGCGCGGGCGATCGCCGGAAGCGGCGTACACGGCGTCAACGTGTCGCTCGACGATTTCGCGCCGGGGCACGACCGTTGGCGCGGGCGCGAAGGCCTGTTCGCCCACGGGCTCGGGTTTGTCGACTATCTCAAAGAACTGCGGCCGGCGATTGTCGTAACGATCTCGGTCGTCATTCATCGAGACAATCTCCCCAGGTTGCGCGAGTTCACGGAATTGCTGCTCGCCAAACCCGAGGTCGATCAAATCTATTTTCAGGCGGTGGTCAACCAGCGCGGCCTGTGCGATCCGGCGGCCGATCCGGCGAGCCTGCCGTGGTTCCCGGGCGGACCGGCGGCTGCGGCGTTTCTCGATTGGTTGACGCAGCAACGGGCGGCGACGATCAAGATTCGCAATTCGCCGCGCCAGATCGACGCCTGGCGGGATTACTTCGCGACGCCGCGCGAAATGCGCGCGCGGCTCGGCGCCTGCCGCGTCGGCGACTACGCGCTGACGATCCTGCCCAACGGCGACGTGCGGCTGTGCGATTTTTTCGCGCCGCTGGGCAACGTCGCCGGCGCGGGCGTCCGCGAATTGTGGCTCGGGGAACTCGCGACCAGCCAGCGGGCGGCGATGCGCGAGTGCCCGCGGGTCTGCAACTACGTGATCAACTGCGCCTTCGAAGATCTGCACCGGCCGCTGTTCGAGCCGGCCGGCGACGAATAGCGCCGCCGTCGCGGCGCGCCTTCCTCAGTGTTTCAGCTTTAGCATATGCATCGGCGGCACGATCGACGACTGGAGCCACTCCGGCAGCCAGCGGTCGAAGGCTCCGCCGTGCCAAACGACGACGAGCAGCACGAGGACCACGATCGCCACGATGATGGCGCGCCGCCGGCCGTGGCGTTCCGCAAAATGGTCGGTGAGATCGCGCCGGGCGCCCTTCGGCAGCTTCGGCATGCCCGTGAGCGCCTGCCCGAACGGAATGTTGATTTTGGCTTTGGCGTTGACCGCCCAGCCGTTGGCGTCGAGCAGGGGGCCGAGATTGCGCTGCCGCAGCTTCAACGCCGCGATCAGCATCGACGGGCCCGAGATCATGAACACGAGGCCGACGAAGCCCAGCGGCATCCAGAGGCCGAGGCCGAAGAACGAATTGAGCAACGCGCCCAACGCCGCGGTGATGCCGCCGACCGCCACGCCCAGCGCGGCGATCGTCCCGATATCGAATTTCCCTTTGGGCGTCGGCACGTGAACCGCCGACGCCGGCGGCGCGGGCTGGTCCGCGTCGCCCGCGGCGACCGACTCGACCGCCGTGGTCTTCAGCTTGTCGACCGCGGCGGTGTCGGCGGCGGCCGCGCGCTTCGCCACCTGCTCCTCGACCCAGCGAATGGCCCGCTTGTACGGCCCCCAAAACGCCTCGCGGATGCTGATCGGGTTCTCGACGATCTTCACCACCGTCGCGTCCCAGTCGCGGCCCCGCCCATCGTAAAACACGCCGTTGCGGCCGACCGTCAGATTGTCCGATTCGCCGTCGGTCACGGCCGCGACGATCGACATGCGTTCGCCCGACGCGCGCCGCACGCAATCGCAGTAAATGAGGAAACTGCGGCTGAGGTGCGACATCGTCAGGTGTTTCGCCACGTCATCCACGTGGATGCACAATTCGCAGCTTCGTTGATCGAGATACAGCGTTCCCGCCTGGAAAATCGCCTTGCGCCGTCCGCTGTAGAAATCGCGGAACGAGACGAAATTGTTCAACAGGCGCAGCAAATCGCGCCGGTAGCGCACCAAGCGATCCACGGACGCGATCGCGTCGAATTCCGGCTCCAGCGCCTTGTCTTGGGCGATCAGCCCGGTCAGCGTCTCCCGTTGGCCGCCGCTCAAGATCGTGCGAATGCGGTCGAGCCCCAGCTTTTCGACCGACACCACGGGTTTCGCGTCCCGCCACGCAAAGTGCGGCGCGAACTTCTCCTGCAGGACCGCCCATTGCGATTCGGTCAACGTCGCGGCGTCGCCGAGCAGCGGCGCCACGACCTGCGCGCGGAATGCGGCGGCTGCGGCAGCCCAGGCCGGGTTGACGCCCTCGCCCAACGGCAACGGCCGCTCGGCCGCAATGCGCGCCAGCGGCAACGCGGCGACCTCGAGGGCGGCGGCAGTCAATTCTTTCGCGGCGAGCGTTGAAAAGACCTTTTCGTCCGGGTTGAGCGCGTCGGCCGAGCGCGGCTCGAACGCCGCCAGCCGGCAGCGGACGAAATAATCCTCGATCTTGGGCCGCAGGGCGGCGAACGCCGTGGCGGCGTCGGCGGTCGCCTCGCCCAGCGGCTTTAACTCCGGCCGTTCGTCCGCTTGCCGCTGCCAATCGGCGTACGCCTGGCACTCGGCGAAAAACCGGTCGGCGGTCTCTTGATTCACGCCGGGTTTGCCGCTGCGATCGGTCTGACCGCCCAGGCATTCGATAATGTCTTCGATGACCGAGGCGGTCGGCTCCTCGGTCGACTCGGCGGGCAGCACGCCGTCGCCGTTGAAATCGGTTTGCGAGAAGACCTTGGCGGTGTCCGCGGTGTCCTCGGCGCCGATCGCCGTCGCGTCCGCTTTGCCGAGACTGGCCAGAATGCGCTTGGCGGAGGCGAGAATCCGTTTGCCGTCGGGCGTGGCGTCGTTGATCGCGTCGAGGGGCAGAACGTCGCCCGGCGTCATCAACAGGTCCGGATCCTTGAGCCGTTCCACCGTCCATTGCGCCGCCGCGATGAGTTCCGACGCCCGAATGCGGCCGTCCTTGTCGCCGTCGATCAGGGCCAGCGTGTCGGGGTCGAGAGACAGGCCGTGCGTCGGGCAGCTCAGGGCCATCCACAGCTTTTGATCGAGTTCGCCAAGCGCCGCGATATCCGCGCCGGTGTCGAATTTCACCTGGTCGAAGCCGCCGGCGCGAAAGAAATTCCAACGGCGCGGGCCCGCCTCCTCGTTCGCCTTCTCCATTACGCTCTCCTCGTCGGACTATTTTTTTCTTTGTTTCGTCTTGCGACGCGCGAAGACGGCGGGCGACGCACAGCCGGGGCGGCCGCCCTGCCGGCACCATGACAGATTAACCATGCCCGACCGCGCCGGGAAGTTATTGTCGAATCAAATTTTCGCTAGTCTTCGCCGAATTTCGCGGCGAAAAGGTCCGTCAACGCCTGCACGGCGCGCGCCGCGTCCGGTCCGCCGGCCCGGATCTGCACGACGCTGCCCCGGATCGCGCGCAACTCGATCATGCTCATGATGCTTTTGGCGTCCGCCGCGCGGCCGTTGAACGAAATCTCCAGCGTGCAATCAAAGGCGGCCAGCAGCTTCACGATTTTCCCGGCGACGCGCAGGTGCATGCCCATTTGATTCGTCAAGGCGATTTCTCGTTCGATTTCCACTTCGCTCCACCGCACGTTCAACGCCCAATATGCGCCGTCGACAACGAAAACGGAATCGATATCCGGCACGAACGAGTAATTTTCTTGCAAATATTCGGCGAAAAAGCGGCGGCGGGGTTTGGTGAATCGGCCCCATCGGCATCTTAACGTTTTCTTAACGCGCGGCGGCTTCGTCTTTACAACATTTTGAGCGGCAGGTGCGCACGTTTTCTCACCGGGATATCGGCGATGGCGACGCCTGTTACGCCAGGCTCCCGGCAGAACCGTTCTGAAAAACTGCGAAAGGAGACGTGCCATGCGGATGACCTATCTTAAGGCGATCGGAATCGCTCTCGTCTGTTGCCTCGCGGTCGCAACGAACGCGGTCGCTGACTCGGCGCCCCAAGGCCAGCCCGCTCCGGCGACGACGCCGCCGGCCGAACCTCCGGCGACGACAACGACGGCGGAGGCGGCGGCGCCCGCGCCGGCGAAGACGCCGCCGGACGCGGAAAAGAAACCCGCGACGCCGACCGAGCCCTTCGCATTCGCCGACTATTCGTGGGTTCCCGGCAACGCCGGCGCCAGCGAGCGGCCCTTGACATGGGGCCCCTTCACCGGCGAGGTCCGGGTCGATGTGGCCTACAACTACAGCTTCAATCGGCCGAAGGATGACACCATTTCCGGGTCCAGCGAGTGGTTTCGCCACAACGAATTTCAACTGACGGATCTCGCGTTCGGCGGCGACTTCCTTTATAAGAACGTGCAGGCGCGGATCATGGCGCAGTTCGGCTTGTACTCGGAGACCAACCCGCGCAACGATGTGAGCCCGAGCCGCGGTCAATGGAACCTCGCCGACGCCTATCGCTACCTCTCCGAGGCGTACGCCGGTTACCACATCGACGTGCTGCACGGCATCAACGTCCAGGCCGGCATCTTCATGTCGTACATCGGCCTCTGGAGCTACTACAATTTCGACAACTGGACCTATCAGCCGTCCTACGTGTCGTCGAACACGCCGTGGTTTTTCAACGGCATGCGCGTGCAAATCTTCCCGACCGACACCCTGAAAATCGAGCCGTGGATCATTAACGGCTGGCAGTCCTACGGCGAGTACAACGAGGCGCCGGGCGTGGGCATGCAGATCGAATGGCGCCCGCACGTCGGCTGGTTCGCGCTCGTCGGGAACCAGTACACCGGAACCGACACGCTCGGCCTGGCGCGCCGCAAGCGCTTCCATACCGACGACAGCTTCATGTTCAAGTACCTGGACAAGCCGGAATTGGGCCTGGATAAGGCCGCATTTTCGCTGACGACGGACGCCGGCTGCGAATCGGGCGACGGCGTCAAGTGTTCGAACCAATACTTCCTGGGCTTCATGGCCTACAACCGCTTCTGGTTCTACCACGACTACTTTGGGTTCACCTTCGGCGGCGGCGCGATTACGAACCCGGGCCGTTACATCGTGCTCTTGCCGCCGATCAACGGCGCGACGGCCATCTCCGGAACCCCTTACTTCACCGAAAACCCCGGCAACAAATACATGGCCTGGGACACGCAGGTGGCCTTTGACATCATGCCGCGCCCGTTCGTGACGTTTCGCCTCGAATACAATTATCGCGCGGCGAGCGTCCCCTATTTCACCGGCCGCGGCGGCGTCACCCCTCCCGGCGGCAACCAGGGCGCGCCGGGGTCGCTGGTTCCCGGCTGGTCGCCCGATCTCGTGAAGACCGAGGCTCGCGTCGGCGGGGCGATGATGGTCAAGTTCTGATCCGAGTTCCGCGGCCGAGCGTACTCCGGTAACCATCGCTCGGCTGCGGTCCGCCTCAAATCTCGCCGCAACCCCGCGCGGAGCGGAGTTGCGGCAAAGATTAAGCGCTCAATCGCGGAGATTGAGATTTCGGGCGCCACTGGCGATGCGGCGAACGCTTGCGTATTCTAAGCCGATGATCGCGTCGCGACCCGATGTCTTTCTCGTGCTCGTCCCGCCGTTCGGTCTGGAAGCGCCGCCGCTCGGATTGGCCTGCATCGCCGCCGCCTTGCGCGCGGCCGGGCGCGTCGTTTGCGTCCGCGATTTCAACGTCGAATTGCACGCCCGTTTTACCGAAGAATTGGGCCATTTGTGGGCGCCGGAAAACAAGGCGGCGTGGGTGTTTGCGACGCGCCACCGCGCAACGATCGCCGCGTTCGGCGACGCGTTCGACCGCCTGGCCGAGGAGATCGCCGACGCCGCGCCCGCCATCGCCGGGTTTTCCGTACACAGCGACAACCTCGCCGCGACGATCGAGTTGATCGGCCGCGTGCGGTCGCGCCGGCCCGCGACGAAAATCATTGTCGGCGGCATGGGCGTTTTTTCCGCGCGCGGCCGCGAGGCGTTTCCCGCAGGCTTGGTCGATGCATTCGCCGTCGGCGAAGGCGAACGCACGGTCGTCGAGTTGGTCGACGCCTTGCTCGCGGGTCGCGACGCCGACGACGTCGCGGGCGTCGCCGCGCCGGGAAAGCCATTCCGCGGCCGGCCGGTTGCCGAATCGCTCGATGATTTTCCGATTCCGAATTTTGCCGATTTCGACCTGACAAAATACGCGACGCCGAATCTGCCGATCGCGTTCAGCCGCGGCTGCGTCAAAGGCTGCGCGCTGTGCGGCGACCGCGCGTTGATGGGGCGATTCCGCACGCGCAAGGCCGAAAGCGTGTTCGCCGAGATCAAACGCCACGTCGAGACGCTCGGCGCGCGCGACTTCATGGTCGTTGATTTGCAGATCACGCAGATGATGGACGAGGTCGTGCGGCTCGCGGAATTCATCGCCGCGGCCGGCATCGAGATCCGCTGGAACGCCAACGCCGCCGTCGGCCCCGAACTGACGCCCGCCGCCCTCGCCGCCCTGCGCCGCGCCGGCTGCACGAATCTGACGCTCGGCGTCGAATCGGGCAGCGACGCCGTCTTGCGCCGCATGAACAAAGGCGTAACGGCGCAGCAAGCCGCCGAGGCCCTGCGCGCCGTGAAGGGCGCGGGGTTGCGCGCCTGGATCAACATCGTGGTCGGCTTCCCGGGCGAGACCGAGGAAAACGTCGCCGAGACTTTGGCGTGGCTCGAAGCCAATGCCGCGAACATCGACGAAGTGGGTGTGCTGAACACCTGCAACGTGCCCGAGTCGTCCGCCCTCGCCGTCGCGCCGGCCAAATATGGAATCTGCGAGCCGCTCGAATTCCCGTGGGCCGACGCGGCGTGGGTCGGCCTCGACGGCAATACGCCGGACGTCCGGCGGGGCCGTTTGCGGCGCGTCAAAGCGCTGCTCGATCGCCTCGGCATCCCCGTGCGGCAAACGAATGGCGATTTCGTCGACGAAGCGAGCGATCTCGCCGCGCAACAATATGACGCGTTGCTCGTTGTTTGCCCGCCGGATGAACCGACGCTGCCATCGCTGGCCATCGCGTCAGCCGCGTCGTTCTTGGCGCGAAGCCGCGCGCGCTTGCACATCGTCGATCTGAATTACGAAGAGTACGAACGCGCCGATGAGTCCAAGAAACGGCTGTGGGAAAATGGGCGCCTCACCGCTGGGACGTTAGCAGTTTCGCCAGCCGAACTCGCCACGCGTGTTTTGCAATTCGACGCGCCCGTGCTTTGTTTCGCGCTGACCGCGAGCGCCGCGGTCGTGACGCGCGAGGTCGTCCGCGCCGTTCGCGCGAGCGACCCCGCACGCCGCATTGTGATATTCGGCGACACAGCACGGCAGGCCGACGATTACGGTTTCGTCGTCGGCCGCGACGTCGATTTCATTGTCATCGGCGACCCGGAGGAGACGCTGGCCGAGATCGTCCGCCGCCGCGGCGAGCCTTACGAATTCCTCCGCGGCGCACGATTTGTGGCCGCCGCCGGCGAAAGCAACTTTCTGCCACGCGAGCCGATTCGCGATCTCGGCTCGCTGGGTTTTCCGACGTTCGAAGAATTTGCCCCGCGCCGCCGCCTCGGGCCGGCCTTGCCGATCCGGTTCAGCCGCGGTTGCCCGCGGCGCTGCGCCTTTTGCGGCGAACAACCGGCGGCGGGGCCGTTTCGCGCGCGGCGGCCTGCGGCGGTGCTCGCCGAGATGATTCATCATCACGAAACGTGGGGCGTGACCGAATTTCGTTTTGCCGATTTGATCGTCAACGGCGACGCCGCCGCGCTCGAAGAATTGTGCGATTTGCTGGGCGCCGACGGCCGCCCGTGGCGTTGGACTGCGCAGGCCGCGCCGGACGCCGCGCTGACTCCGGCGCTGCTCGCCAAGATGGCCCGTGCGGGTTGCGCGCGGCTGCGCTTCGGCGTCGAGAGTTTCTCCAACGCGCTGCTGGCGCGGATGAACAAGCCATACGACGGGCTGACGGCGACGGCGAATCTGCGCGATGCCCATGCCGCGGGCATCGAAACGCGCGTCAATTTGCTGATCGGTTTTCCCGGCGAAACCGAAGCGGATTTTCTCGCGACGGCGAAGGCGCTGCGCGAAGGGCGTGCGTTCATCGGCGGCGTCGATGGGCTGGCGCCGTGCGAAGTCCCGCACGGCAGTCTGCTCGAACGCGAATGCGCAAACCACGAAGTGCTGCTGCCCTCCGATTGGCCGCGCAAACATTGGTCGCACCGCGGCTGCAACAACCTCGCGTGGCGGCGCAAGCGCGCGGGCGAAATGGCGGCGTGGATCGCCGGCCTCGACCTCGTCTTCGATTACGATTTCCATCTGCCGCCGGGCGCGCCGCTGCGCAAGATCGAAGGGGCGATCCGCGAACGTTTGCGTCGCAAGACCGAACCGCCGCCGGCCGCCGTGCTCGTCGCGTTGCCGCCGTGGGGTTGGGAAAATCCGCCGGTCGGCCTGGCCTATCTCGCGGCGGCGCTGCGGGCGGCGGACCTGCCGGCGCGCGTGCTGGACTGCAATATCACATTTTACCGCGGCGTCCCGGAGTCGCATCGCCGGCTGTGGCACGTCGAAAACAAAAATTATTGGTCGAACGACGATTCGTTCGCGGTGATCGCGCACATTTTGCGCGGGCAAATCGACGCCGCGTGCGACGAACTGGTTCGCCTCGCCCCGCCGCTCGTGGGCTTCAGCGTCGTCGATCCGAAAGAGCGGCTGACGATCGAGTTCATCCGGCGTTTTCGCGAACGCAACCAAACGGCGCGCATTATTCTCGGCGGGCCGGCCTGCTTCACGCCTGAATATCGACAAATCTTCATCGACCGCGCGGGCGATCTGATCGACGGCTATTGCATCGGCGAGGGCGAGCAGACTCTTGTGGAAGCCGTGCGCCGCACGATCGCCGGTGAATCGCTGGCGGGCACGCCGGGCTTGATGACGCTCGACGAAAGCCGCGCCTGCGTGTACACGCCGCGGCCGCCCCTGGCCGACCTCGACCGCCTCGCGCCGCCGACGTACGAGGAATTCGACCTCGCCCAATATCCGGGCGATTCGCTGATCCTCGAATGGAGCCGCGGGTGCGTCGGCAATTGCGCGTATTGCAAGGGTCGCCAGATCAGCGGCGCGTTTCGGATGCGGAGCGCCGCGCACATCTTTGCCGAGCTGCGCCGGCACGTTGAGACGCTCGGCTGCCGCAATTTCACGATCGCCGACAACGTGCTCAACGGCGACCCGGCGATCCTCGAAGAACTCTGCGATCGCCTGCTCGCTTCGGGCTTGCAGATTCGCTGGAACGGCGAGGCGCTGCCGCTTGCCAGCGCCACGCGCGGGCTGCTCGACAAAATGGCGCGCGCCGGCTGCCGCGAGATTCAGTGGGGCCTCGAGTCGGCGTCGCCGAACGTGCTGCGCCGCATGGGCAAGGCCCGCTGCTTCACCGTCGACGAGGCGCGGCGCGTGATCCGCGACAGCCACGAGGCGGGCGTCAAAACCTGCCTGTTCATGATCGTCGGTTTTCCCGGCGAGGAGCGCGAGGACTTCGCCGAGACGCTGCGGTTCGTCCGCGAAAACGCGGCGTGGATCGATCAGATCAAGAGCATCAACACGATGCACGTCATCACCGGCACGGCGCTGCACCAGTTTCCGGACCGGTTCGGCATCGAACTGCCCGCGGTCGATTATCACTATTTGTGGCGCTCGCTTGACGGCCGCAACCTGCCGGCGGAACGCAATCGCCGGGCGCGCGAGCTGCTGGCGCTTTGTCGCGAGCTGCGCATCGAAGTGCTCGAGACGAACATCGCCGAGGGCAAGCAGGAAGCCGTGGCCGTGCGTTTTCGCGACGCCAGCCTGCCGCTCGATGAACGCGAGAGGCTGCTGATCGCCGACATCAACGATTTGCGCTCGTTCGCGCTCGACGGCGTCGAAGCCGGCGACCGCGCGGGGCCGGCCGCCTGCTCCGTCGAACTGCCCGACAGCCATATCGCAATTCCGACACCCGAAGATGATGCGAAATTAATCGACGACAACCGCGCGCTGGCGGGCGTGCTCGACGGCGAACGCGTTTTCGCCGGGCCGGAAATCCTCGAGATCGACCTGACCAATTTCTGCAACCTCGATTGCGTCGGCTGCTGGAACCATTCCCCCCTGCTCGGCGACAGGCGGATGACCGGCGAAGAAAAACAACTGCGGCTGCCGGCCGAAATGGTGTTTCGCCTGATCGACGACGCGGCCGATATGGGCGCCAAGCAAGTGCAGCTTTCCGGGGCAGGCGACCCGTTGTGTCACCCGGACGTCTTGGCGATCGTCGAGCGCATCAAGGCGCGCGGCCTCGAATGCACGCTTGTCACGAACGGCACGCTGCTCACCGAAGCGGTCTGCCGTCGGCTCGTCGAGTTGGGGCTCGATCGCCTGACGGTCAGCGTCTGGGCCGGCACGCCGAAGGTCTACGCTGCGGTGCATCCGAACCAACCGCCGCAAACGCTGGCCAAAATCAAGAAGTCGCTGCAATTCATCCATGCTCTCAAGGCCGAGCGCGGCGTGCATCGCCCGCAGGTCAAAGTGTACAATGTCGTTTGCCACCTAAATGCGGGCGACGTCGACGCGATGATCGGCTTCGCGGTTGAGGCACTGGCCGAGCACGTCGAATTCACGCCGGTGGACGTCGTGCCCGGCCGCACCGACGAACTGGCGCTCACCGACGCCGACCGCGCCGCGATCCTGCAACAACTGAACGATCTGCCGAAGCGGCCGGATTACCTGGAACTCGATCCGCAGCGCGGCCCGCGCCGGCTCGACGCCGACGGCGAGGGCCTCGAGTTCGCGCGGTTCGTCAAACGTTCGATCCTGCCGCCGGGGTTCCGTTACGTACTCGACGACATCACGCGTTTCGACGTGCTGTGTCCGCGCAAGGAATGGCGGCTCGACGTGCGAGAAGACAACGCGGTCGAAAATGCGTTGCTGTTTTTCTACCCGCGCGAGGAATGTCTGAATTGCCCCGATAATCCGAAGTGCGCGATCGACAAAGAGCGGTTCGTAGTGAAGGTCGAGTTCACCAGCTTCCTCGGTTACGGCGCCTTTCTGCGGCGCATCCGCAGCGGCGCGGGCGCTTACGACGCGGGCATGATCGACGAGACGCCGTGCTGCATCGGCTGGACCTACGCGCGCGTGAAAACCGACGCCTCGGTGATCCCGTGCTGCAAGGCCGACGACCTGCCGCTCGGCAATTTGCAGACGGCAGATTTTCGCGCCATCTGGGGGAACGCGGCGTACGCGGAATTTCGCCGGCGGGCGTTGACGCAATCGAAGCGCGACCCGTATTTCGCGCCGATCGACTGCGCCGCGGCCTGCGACAACCTCGGCCATAATCTGGCGACGCAGGAGCGCTTGCAAAAACTCACCGACGACCAGCGGCGATTGTTGCGGCAGCACGCCGCACGACACGGCAAATAATGACCCCTTTGGCGCGAGCCCGCTGGTTATTGGCGGCGGTCGTCGCCGGGTTTGTCGCCGTCAATCTAGTCACGGCGTTTCTCGACAAAACCCCGGATTTCGACGACGCCGGCCGCAACCTGCATCGCGCGATGTGCTACCGCAACGCGTTGACGTACCACCTGCCGTTCTTCTCCTGCCTGATGGGCGATGGATATCACAAACCCGACGCCTGGGTGATTCCGGGCGGCCTCTTCATCTATTTGACCGACCCCGCGCTGGCGCCGTGGATCGCCCTCCTCGCCGAACAGCTTTTTCTCGCGGCGCTGCTGGTCGCGGTGTTCGCCGTCGCCCGCCGCCTGGCGCCGTACGAGCCGCCGAGCGTGGCCCTGCTCGCCACGCTCGCGACCGGCGCCGCGCCGCTGGTTTTCGGCCTCTCGAAAAAATTCATGGGCGACCTCCCGCTGACGGCGATGGTGTGGGTGTCGCTGGCGCTGCTGCCGGCCACGCGCGGCTTTCGTCGGCCCTGGATCTCGCTGGCGCTGGGCGCCGCGCTCGGCGTCGGCTTGATGATGCGGCAAACGTTCGCGCTTTTCCTCGTCGGGCCGCTCGTCATCGCCCTTGTTTTGGCGGTGCGCGAAAAAACCGACCGCGCCAAGCTGGCTTTCGGGCTGACATTGACCGCGCTGCCCGCGCTCGCGTTGCCCGCGCCCTGGTACGCGGCCAATTTCGTGCACAGCTTCATCCATTACCGCGACATGGGCGAAAACCTGCCGGCGTCGTGGTCCGGATTCTTGCCGGCCGGCGACTACTTGCGGACGATCGCGACCGAACAACTCGGCTGGGTTCTCGCCGGTTTGGCGGTCTGCGGGTTGGTCCGGCTCTTGCGGCGCAAGCCGCTGCGCGACCGCTACGGCGCGCTGCTGCTTTTCGCCGCGCTCAGCCTGGCGGTTCCCTATTTGTTTTTCAGCGCGGCGCGCATT
>Ga0181520_10001453_pt1 | contig 48111 bp, 34 predicted proteins | sample PEATcosm2014_Bin_29_FD_132451 | JGI IMG/M metagenome (GOLD analysis project Ga0181520, IMG submission 132451) | Peatland microbial communities from MTU Mesocosm Facility, Houghton, MI, USA - PEATcosm2014_Bin02_30_metaG | ecosystem: Environmental > Terrestrial > Soil > Wetlands > Peat | place... | reverse complement strand
GCGTCCGAGCGCCAGCAGGGCGCCGGTGACGCGGTTGGCGGCGTGGCGGACGACGCTCTCTTCGCTGGCGAAATCGCCGGCGATGCAACGCACGCCCAGGGCCTCGATGCGCTCGATGTCGGGGACGATCGGCGCGGCGCCCTGGGCGGCGTAGCGGGCCAGGGTGGCGGGCGAAATGGGCGCGGTGTTGACCAGGGCGTAGTCGAAGATGGGGGCGCGGGTGTGCTCGTAGATGCGCTCGATGTGTTCCGAGGCGGTGAGGTTGAGGCTCTCGTTGGCCTGGGTCATGAGGTTGCAGATATAGACGCGGACGCCGCGGGCCTGGGCGAGCGCCGCGGGAATGCCCTGGACCAGAAGATTGGTGATGAGGGAGGTGTAAAGCGAGCCGGGCCCCACGGTAATGAGGTCGGCGCGCTCGATGGCCTCCAGGGTTTCGGGCAGCGGCGCGGCGTTGGGCGGGTCGAGCATGAGTTCCACGATGCGGCGGCGGCTGGCGGTGATTTTGGTCTCGCCGCGGACCAGAGAGCCGTCGTCCATGCGCGCGACCAAGGTAGCGTTGGCGGTGGTTACGGGATAGATGCGGCCGCGGGTGGCCAGAATTTTGGACGCCAATTGGATGGCCTGGGCGAAGTCGCCGGTGATCTCAGTAAGCGCAGCGACGAAGAGGTTGCCGAAGTTATGCCCTTTGAGGGATTCTCCCTTGCTGAAGCGATGGGAGAAGAGCTTGGAGAGCACATCCTCCTCTTCGCTGAGCGCGACCATGCAGTTGCGCAGGTCGCCGGGAGGGAGCATGTTGAAGCCCTTGCGCAGGCGACCGGAGGAACCGCCGTCGTCGGTGACGGTGACAACGGCAGCCAGGTCGGAGATGAGGTTGGAGGCCGAGCCGGTCATTGCGAGGGGCTGGCCGGGCATGGCGACGTGACGGCGCAAGCCGCGCAGCAGAGTGGAGAGGCCGGTGCCGCCGCCGATGGCCACCACGCGCAAGCCCGTGGCGACCGAGGCTACACTACCGGCGGGCGAGGACAAGAACGGGTTCGGGCTCGACGGCACGGTGTTCGCGGAATGCACAGAGTTCACAAAGGGCCTTATGGAATCTCAGGATACAGCAACTCGGTAAAGCGGGGATCGTCCACCATGCTTTGGAAGTCGCTGTCGGCGCGGGCCTGGAGCCGATTTTTGGGGTTCAGCTCGATGGCCCTAGCCATATTTCCCAGGCAATCCTGAGGACGCCCGGTGATCGAGTCCAGCAAGGCCAGCCCGTAGAAGGCATAGTCGGCCTCGGGGTACGCGGCGAGAATGCTGTTGAACTGCTCGCGCGCTTCCTCGTAGTAGCCGGTATTCAACTGCGATACGGCGTAGTCGTAGTGCTCCTCGGGCGTGGAGAAGGCGAGTTTGGGTTTTTCCAACTGGCGCAGGCAGGTGCTGATATACATCTGGCAGCGCTCCTTGATCTCGGCCGGCGCAGCGGGGAGCAGCTTTTCAAAGGCAGCCAGAGCTTTTTCGAATTTGCCCTGTTGCAGCAGTTGCACGGCAGACTGGAAATGCTGGAAGACGGGTCCCGTGCTCGACGTGGAATGGCCGCCGGGTCTGGTTGCCGGCGGGGGTGTTTTCTTGCGGCTGACAGCCGCCGATTTGTCCTCGTGCATCATAGCTTTCCCGAGAGCGCACGTTCCGGAGCGCTCGATTGAGCCGGATTACTGCCGGCGCAATACCCGAGCCTGGGAGACACGCCGCTCAGGCCCTCTTTATACGCAGAACCCCGAGTTACGTCAATGGGCAGCCGGCAAAGCGGGAGTTAGGGCGCCGGCTCCGGGGCGAGTTTGCGGTAGATGGCGGGGTTAAGAGCGGGGTCGTTGTACATCTTCAACTGGCGGTAAAGCTTGAAGCGACGGGTACCGACGAGGGTCTCGCGCCAAAGGCGGTCGAGGCAGCCGGCGAGGTCGGAGCGCTGTTCCTCGAGGATGGCCAGACGATCGCGGTTGCGCGCGGCATGGTCAGGGAGCGTACCGGCGCGCTGGGCCTCTTCGCGGGTGTGGTAGATCTTCAAGGCCAGGATGGAGAGCCGGTCGACGATGAGGCCGGGCGACTCGGAGTGAAGAGGGGCGTCGGGACTGGGCAGGCCGCTGGGCTCGAGCCAGGCGAGCAAAGCGCGGTCGATCTCCTCGGCCAGATCGTTGCGGAGCTGGTTGGTGCGATCGATGCGACGCTTGACGGCGGCCAGTTCCGCGTCGGTGGCGCCGGGCGCGCGGGCCTCGTCTTCGATGTGCCAGAGGTCGAAGTTGGCGCGATGCTGGCGTGCGACCAGGAGGAGCCAATCGGGCGCGGCGGAATGCGTTTCAGGCCCCGCGTCTTCTATTTGGAGAGGCGCGGCCTGGCTCTGGGCTTCGGGCGGCTGGTGCCAGTCGCGGGTCTGCCGGTCCTGAATGCGGACGATTTCAATTGCGGAAAGCATGGTGAAGAAATCCTGGCTCCAAGATCGGCGAGGCGCGGCCGGTTGCGGTTGCAGCGTCTATGGTAGAACTATCCTCATCCAGCGTCCAAGCCAAAAGCTTTTTCCCAGGGCGGTGTGTGGCGCGGGCGCGGTGTGGCACGGTCAATCCGTCAAGCGAGGGGTCGATGGGCACCGGGATCGAGCGGTTTCTTTGCCTTGCCAGCTACGAGAAGGGGCACGATTTTTTGCGCCAGTGCGCGGAGATGGGCGTGAAGCCCACGCTGCTGACGCTGGACAAGCTGCGCGACGCGGCGTGGCCCAGGGAAGTGCTGGAAGAAGTGGTCACCATGCCGTCCGGGCTGACCCAGGAGCAGATTCTGAATACCGTTTCCTGGATGGCGCGGGGGCGGCGCTTCGACCGGATTGTGGCGCTGGACGAGTTCGACCTGGGGACGGCGGCGCAAATCCGCGAGCACATGCGCATTCCGGGCATGGGGACGACCACGGCGGCCTACTACCGGGACAAGCTGGCGATGCGGGTGAGCGCGCGGGAGTCCGGCTTTCTGGTTCCGGAATTCTGCCGGGTGCTGAACTACGACGAAGTGCGCGCGTACATGGAGCGGGCGCCGGGGCCGTGGCTGCTCAAGCCGCGCTCGGAGGCCTCGGCTCTGGGCATTCGCAAGATCGAGGAGCCGGAGCAGTTGTGGCGCCTGCTGGACTCACTGGGCGACCGGCAGAGCCATTTTCTGCTGGAGCAGTTCGTTCCCGGCGAGATCTACCACGTGGATTCGATCGTGAGCGAGTGCGAGGTGCTGTTCTCGCTGGTGCACCAGTACGGCCGGCCGCCGATGCAGGTGATGCACGAGGGCGGAGTGTTTACCACGCGCACGGTGGACCGCGGAAGCCGCGAGTGGATGGAGCTGACGGCGCTGAATGCCGGGCTGGCGCCGTCGCTGGGCATGGTGCGCGGAATTACTCACGCCGAGTACATTCGGGCGCACGCCGATGGGCGCTATTACTTTCTGGAGATTGCGGCGCGCGTGGGCGGAGCGTTCATCGCCGACCTGGTGGAGCAGGCCAGCGGAGTGAATTTGTGGCGGGAGTGGGCGCGGCTGGAGGTGGCCAACCTGCGCGGCGAAACGTATCTTCCTCCCCGTTCGTTCGAGCTTTACGCGGGCAGCGTGCTGTGCCTGGCGCAGACCGCCGAGCCGGATACTTCGGCCTTCGATGCGCCGGAGATTGTGCAGCGGATGAAGAAGCACCACCACGCCGGGCTGATTGTGTGCTCGGCGAAGCCGGAGCGGGTGAAGGAACTGGTGGAGGAGTATAGCGGCGAGTTTGCACGGCGGTTTCTGGCCACGATGCCGGCGCCGGAGAAGCCGACGGGGTGAGTTTGGCTGTTTTTCGGCGGGATATACTGGCGGCGCGAGGTGGATCGATGATCATTCCGCGGAGTTGGAAGGATGCCGACGGCGTGGCGGCGACGCGGGATTTTCTGAGCCAGAGGCCGCCGCGGCGGGCCGCCATTCGCGATTTGATGGCGGAGGTGCTGTCAGAGAATGCCTATGCCCGCCGCTGCGCCACCGACCTGGCGCGGAGGGTGAGCGCGCGGGAACCGGGGATTCTGCGCCAGTATGCCGATGTGCTGATCGATCTGATTGCCGAGCTGCCGCTGGAGCAGTGGCAGGCGCGCGGGTATGTGACGCTGGCCGCGGCGCTGAATGCCTCGACAACTACGCAGCGGATGCGGCTGGCGGTTCCGGTGCGGGCGATGATCGAAGACGAGCGCGTGGCCCTGCGCGCCATTGCGCTGGAGGCCTTCGCGCTGCTCGCCGTGGCCGAGCCGGCACTGCGCGACGAGGCGATGGGGTATCTGGAGTACGCCCGCCGCGATGGGACCTGCGCCCTGCGCAGCCGCGCGAAGCGGATGCTGCTGGCGATGCTGGCGGCGGAGAACAGGGACCGGCCGTGAACCGCGGGAGGATCAACGCAATGGATGCGCGGTTTTGCCAGGCCCGGAAAAAGGCTGGGGCGCCGGGCGGCCCACGCCCCTGGACGCGGCCCTGCTGTGCTAACCTCAACCCATTCCAATGACCATTGAGAAAAACAAGCTCTATTACGGCGACAATCTCGAAGTTCTGAAGCTGTATGTGAAGGACGAGTCGGTGGATCTTGTGTATCTGGACCCGCCGTTCAACTCGCGGCAGGACTACAACGTTCTGTTTGCCGAGAAGGACGGCTCACAGTCGAGCTCCCAGATTCACGCCTTCGAGGACACGTGGGAATGGAATATCGACGCCGAGCGGGCGTACGAGGAGATTGTGGAGCAGGGAGGGCGCGTGGCCGATGCGCTGCGCGCCTTCCGCACATTTCTCGGCGGCTCGGACATGATGGCGTATCTGGCGATGATGGCTCCGCGGCTGGTGGAGTTGCGGCGGGTGCTGAAAGAGACGGGGTCGATCTATCTGCACTGCGATCCGACGGCCAGTCATTATTTGAAGATTCTGATGGACGCGGTGTTTGGGCCGCAGTTCTTCCGTTCGGAGATGGTTTGGAAGCGAAGTAGTGCACACAGCGATACCAAGCAAGGCCTGAGGAACTACGGCCACATCCACGATGTCCTACTTTTTTACGCCAAGGGGGAAGAGATTACTTGGAATCCCCAATTCACGAAATACGACGAGTCCTACACCGGCCGCGATTATCGCCTTCTTGACGAGGAAACGGGGCGTCACTTTCGCCGAGGCGACCTCACTGCTGCTCGACCTGGAGGCGACACTGAATACGAATGGCGGGTCAAAAAGCACGCGGGCGTTCGCGAACGCTGGATTGCCGATTTGAACGATGAGTTCCTTCGCCCTGAAGAGGGCTGGGAATACACGGGTGTGCTGCCATATCCGGGCCGATATTGGGCATATTCGAAAGAGAATCTGAAGAAGTTCGCACTCGACGGACGCCTCCGCCACACATTTGACGGAATGCCCGAGTACAAGCGATATCTTGACGAAATGCCAGGCGTCCCGCTTCAAGACATTTGGACCGATATCGGACCAATTGGCGCCTTGGCGCAAGAACGCCTCGGCTATCCCACGCAGAAGCCGGAAGCTCTGCTCGAACGCATTCTCAAGGCCAGCTCGAACGAGGGCGATGTGGTTCTCGATCCCTTCTGCGGCTGCGGGACGACGGTGCAGGTGGCGCAGCGGCTGAACCGGCGCTGGATCGGGATCGACATTACGCACCTGGCGATCGGGCTGATCAAGAAGAGGCTCTCGGACGCCTTCGGGCCGGAGATCAGAGAACGCTACGAGGTGATCGGGGAGCCGACGGACTATGAGGGGGCGGCGGCGCTGGCGGCGGAGAACAAGTACCAGTTCCAGTGGTGGGCGCTGGGGCAGGTGGGGGCGCGGCCGGCCGAGCAGAAGAAAGGCGCGGACCGGGGCATCGACGGGCGGCTCTACTTCCACGACGACGACTCCGGGCGGTCGAAGCAGATTGTCTTTTCGGTGAAGGCGGGGGGCGTCTCCGTTCCCCAGGTGCGCGACCTGGTGGGGGTGCTCGCCCGGGAGAAGGCCGAGATCGGCGTTTTTCTGTCTTTCGAGGAGCCGACCAAGCCGATGTTGCGCGAGGCCGCCGAAGCCGGGCTCTACCGGTCGTCGGACGGCACGACGTACCCGCGGCTGCAAATCCTGACCATCCAGCAAATCCTGGAGGGCAAGCAGCCGGAGTATCCGCTGCACCGGAGGGACGCGACGTTCAAGAAGGCGCCGCGGAGCCGTCCCGAGCCGGCAGAGAATCTGACTTTGCCGCTGCCGGGGCTGGAGTAGCGGGAGATTTCGCGCCGTCCCTACGGGACTCCGGATATCTTGTTGGTTGCGCCGACCCCACGCTGAAGCGCGGGGCTAATCAACGCTGCGCCTGCGGCGCGGGGCGACTGGCTGCTGCGGCCACAGAGCACTCCGGCACAGGCCCCTTGGGGAGACGAGCCATCAAGCCTCCGGCTCTCAAGGAGCAGAATTCGTTGGCACTTTCCCTGATTGTCCAGATACCCCACTGCCGGAGGATACTTGCTTTCCTATTCTCCCGGCCGGGAGAATGGAGGCTGCGCTGCGCGTGCGAGGATCGACTCAATGGGTGCGTGGGTTCGCATTGGGTCAAAGCGAATGGACGGGAGGCAGGATGAAGCTGACGGAAGAACCCGAGACGACGACGTGGCCGGAGACCCATTATGTGTTTGTGGAGAAGACCGGGCCGTTCATGAAGAGCGCTCCGCAGGCCTGGGAGATGGCGCACAGCCTGGCGCCCGCGCTGGCGGAACGCAACCAGATCACCGGTTCCCTGAGCCTTTACCAGATGGGGCCGAATCGCTATCGCGCCGGATTTTCGCTGGCGGCCGAGCCGGTGGAGCTGCCGGCGGGGCTGGAGTACGAGAGATTCGGCGGCGGAACGTACAGCCGGTTCGTGCTGACCGGGCCGTATTCCGATCTGCCGCACGCCACGCGCCGGGTCTTCGAGATCGCGTCCCGGAGAGACCTGATGCTGCGCGGCGACTGGTGCATTGAAAACTATGCGAACGATCCGCGCACGACGCCGGAAGAGCGTTTGATCACGGAGATTCTTCTTCCCACCGATTAGGTCGTTCTGTGCGCGATTTTTGCGGGTTGAGTTTGTGCTTTCCCAGGTCCCAGAATCGGGATCTCCACCCCACGGACGAAGACCTGTCCGTGGGGTGCCCGGACCTGGGGCACCCGGCGGTTCCCTCGGGGGCTGAACAGGCTGCGGCCCCCCATTGTTCGGCGAAACCCGCGAAAACACGCCCGCAGGGGCGAAAGGGTGAGGAGATCCCACGGCTCTGCCAGGGTGGCAGTAGAAGTTTGACACTTGCGGGAGTCGTCCCCGCTTTGTTTTTTTACCTTCTTCCGGCAAACACGTTGGAAGGCGCGGAGCATGAGCGCCGTCCCTACGGGACTCCGGCTGAATGGTTGGTTTCGCCATCCCCAAGCTGAAGCGCGGGGCTAACAACCACCGCGCGACCAGCGCGGACGATGGGCTGCTGCCGACTGGAGCGCTTCTACACGGACCCTTTGAGCGGCCACCAATCATAAAGCCCCCGGTTCTGCCGGGGGATATTTACAGCCCATCGTTCATTATCAGCACCTTACGGCACGACTGAAGTCGTGCCCTGTTACAAAGCACAGCCGGGAAAGCCCTTTTCCGCAGCCTCTGAAGCCCAATGTCGATTTGATTGAGTTTTCGGCACGACCGAAGTCGTGCCCTTTCAAAACACATCCACAACGATTTATGCGGCGGACACCACCGGCGCATTCATCGGAAGTGGGGACCTCCATTAAAATGGCTGGGGGAGAACGCATGGAAAAGAAATGGCAGTTTGTGCACCGCCGGTGGAATCCGCTGCGGAAGTCGTGGGTCTTGGTTTCGCCGCACCGCACGCAGCGGCCGTGGCAGGGGGAAGTGGGGCAGAAGGCGGCGCCGTCGGGCGTCTCGTACGATCCGCAATGCTATTTGTGCCCCGGCAACCAGCGGGCGGGCGGAGCGGTGAATCCGGCGTACGAAGGGATATTTTCCTTTGTAAACGATTACGCCGCCCTGTTGCCGGATTCGCCGGCGGTGACCGAGGTGCAGGCTTCGCCGCTGCTGAAGGCCGAACCGGCCCGCGGCCTGTGCAAGGTGGTGTGCTTTCATCCCGACCACAGCCTGACCCTGGCACGGATGACGCGCGAGGAGATTCGCCCGGTGGTGGATGCCTGGACGCGGGAGTACGAGGAACTGGGCGGGAAGGATTGGATCGAGTACGTACAAATCTTCGAGAACCGCGGGGCGATGATGGGGGCGAGCAACCCGCATCCGCACTGCCAGATCTGGTCCACCGGCTTTGTGCCGGACGAACCGGCCGCGGAGACCGTGGCGCAGCGCGAGCATCTGGCCAGCACGGGCCGCTGCCTGCTGTGCGACTATGTGGCGGCCGAGCGGGCGAGCGGGGAGCGGGTGGTCTTTGAGAATGAGCACTTTGCGGCGATTGTCCCGTTCTGGGCGGTGTGGCCGTTCGAGGTGCTGCTGGTTTCGCGCCGCCATCTGGGAGCGCTGCCGGAGTTTACCGAGGCCGAGCGGGACGGGCTGGCCGACGCGCTGAAACGGCTGACCACCCGCTACGACAACCTTTTCGAGACGAGTTTTCCCTATACGATGGGCTTCCACCAGTCGCCGACGGACCAGGAAGGGCATCCGGAGTGGCATTTCCACGCTCACTTCTATCCGCCTCTGCTGCGCTCGGCCACGGTGCGCAAGTTCATGGTGGGCTTTGAGATGCTGGGCATGCCGCAGCGGGATATTACGCCCGAGGGCGCGGCCGAACGGCTGCGCGGCTGCGCGGAAGAACATTTCTGGCCAAGGGGTTGAGGCGGAATCTGTGGCATTTTCCGCCGGAAAAGGGGGAAATGCCGCGGCCGGGAGGGGTGGTGAGCTCGCTGGGGCTCGAACCCAGGACCCACGCCTTAAAAGGGCGTTGCTCTACCAACTGAGCTACGAGCTCGTTCAAGGCCGCTGACTTCAAATTATCACAGGGGGGGAATTCCCGCTTCGGCGGGAGTTCTGGCCGGCGAGGCGGGATGAACGCCGCCGGACTCGGAACCGGAGATGGACGGCGCAGGATCAAGCGAGGCTGCCGGACCCGATTTTGGAATTCGCTGCGAGAATCTATTGCAAAAAAATTGCGGGGAGGGCGGGAAACACCCTATCCCCCATCGATCATCTCAACGAGAGTACGATGGTTACCATAAGTGCCAAAAACCTGGTTACCTGGTAATAGCCGGAAGGCGCATTTGGTAGAAAATGAGAGGTTTCTGGGCTTTCGTATAACAAGAAAGTGGTAGGAAGGTAACCTTTCAAGTGTTATTGTTCTGAGAACGAGGGTGCGACTAGGATTCGTGGTAAGGATATCTTCCGTCCGATCGCGCGAGGCCCGGTTTTCCGCATAGAGAAAAGATAAAGCAACGACCGCGGAGGTCCATGGTCCGGTTTTGGCAGCGGAAGGAGCAGGTGGAAAATGACAGATCGCAAAGCGCTGGGTGACCAGAACGAGACTCCGGAAGATGTCGCGACCCTCTATTCCTGGGCCAATCTGCATGGCGCCAAATACCGGGACTTCTCGGCTTCGCGGGCACAAACGCGGGAGAAGGCCAGGCTGCGCGTGCAGGAAGCGATTGAAGAAGAGCGCCGGCGGGCCCGCGAAGAGGCCGAGGCGCAGAAGGCAACCGAGACGGCGCGAGCCGGAGAGGCGGCGCGCCAAGCGGAGTCGATTGCACAACAGGAAGCGCAGCAGGCGGCCCATCTGGCCGCGCAGCAGGCTCAGCAAAGGGCATGGCAGCCGCCGCGCCCCGACCGGTTTTCCGCTCTCGCCGCGCCGAATATAGCGGCTCCGGCGGCACCGTATTCTCCGGCGCAGCCTGTGCAGCCCGATTATCCGGGTTATACCGCACCTCCGGCGCCCCGTCCGGGAGCGGGCCAGCAGCCGTACGCGCCGGTGCGCGAGGAGAACTACAGCCAGCCGCGGAGCCAGTGGGCTCCAGCGGATGCGCGCGACAACGGGGGCCGTCCGGCATGGCTGGCAGCCGACCGCGCGGAGGGATCGAACCCATCGGCGATCGCACAGGCGCCTGAAGATACGCTCCAGGGATCGCGGGACCGGCTGACCTCGCGGTGGTTTGCTTTGAAGAACGTTTTCGAGGGGGCCAGCGCGCCCGCCGAGCCGCTTCCGGCTCAGGCTCCGGCGCGGGTTCCGGTGCTGGCGGTTTTCTCACTGGCCGGCGGAGTGGGCAAGACGAGCCTGGTGGCGACGCTGGGACGCGCCCTTTCAGCGCGCGGCGAGCGAGTGCTGCTGGTGGATACGGCGGCCTATGGGCTGCTGCCATTTTTCTTTGGAGCGCGGGATCAGCGTCCGGGCATGCTGCGGACCTTCAGCCCTCCGGGGGCGAGCGGCGATGCGCCGATCCAGATGGTGACGATCGATCCTGAGACGCTGGGCCCGGAGACGGCGGCCCAGGAGACACTGACGCAGGAGATCGGCAGGTATTCGCGCGGCGCGAGCCGGGTGATCGTGGATCTGGCGACGGCCTCGGCCGGGACGACGCGGCGGGTGCTGCGCATGTCGCCGATGGTTCTGGTTCCGGTGATTCCGGACATGAATTCAGTCGTGAGCGTCAGCTCGATCGACGCGTTCTTCCAGCGCAACAGCGGCGCGGCCGGCAGCAGGGTGCAACCCTACTATGTGCTGAATCAGTTCGACCCTTCTCTCCCGCTGCATCTGGATGTGCGGGAGGTCCTCCGCGAGCAGTTGGGCGACCGGCTTTTGCCGTTCGCGCTTCGCCGCACCCCCGCCGTGAGCGAAGCGCTCGCCGAAGGGATGACAGTGGTGGATTACGCTCCCAATTCCACCGTGGCCGAGGACTTTGGCAGCCTTGCCGGGTGGGTCAAGAGCCTTTCAGCACCCGCGACCACCGGCTATCGCGGCGTGCGCTGGAGCGAACGATGACCGCGACGGGCCTTTGGCAAGATATCGGGGCCGGGGAGAATCTCCTCACCAAGTTCCTCCGCCTGCTGTTTCTGGCCGCGGCGGCAGTAGCTTTCTATTTCATGGCCGTTCTCCCGCTCACGTGGCCGCAACAGGCGGTGCTGGGACTGCTGACGCTGCTGATGGCCCTGGCCCTGGCGCGCAGTTCGGATTCCTATCTGATCACGCTGACGCTGATGATGATGTCGATGTTCTGCACCTTCCGGTACGGATATTGGCGCATCACGACGACGGTGCGGTTCTTTCAGGACCCCGCCAATCATTGGGGGGCGCTGGACGCGTTTTTCATCCTGAGCCTGATCCTGGCCGAGGTCTACGCCTTCGTCATTCTCTTCCTGGGCTACTTTCAGACCATCTGGCCTTTGCGGCGCGCGCCGGTGGCGCTGCCGGAGAACACCGAGGAATGGCCGCACATCGACGTTCTGATTCCGACCTACAACGAGCCTCTGGACGTGGTGCGCTACACCGCGCTGGGCGCGCTGAATATGGACTGGCCGACGGACAAGATGCACGTCTACATTCTGGACGACGGCCGGCGCAAGGAGTTTGAGCAGTTCGCCTTCGAGGCGGGGATCGGCTACAAGATCCGCAAGGATAACAAACATGCCAAGGCGGGGAACATCAACACCGCGCTGAAGAGCATGAAATCGCCGTACGTGGCGATCTTCGACTGCGACCACGTGCCGACGCGCAGCTTTCTGCAGATGACGATGGGCTGGTTCCTGCGCGACCGCAAACTGGCGATGCTGCAGACGCCCCACCACTTCTATTCTCCCGATCCGTTCGAGCGCAACCTGGGGCAGTTCCGCATCATTCCCAACGAGGGCGAGCTGTTTTACGGCATCGTGCAGGACGGGAACGATTTCTGGAATGCGTCGTTCTTCTGCGGCTCCTGCGCCGTTTTGCGCCGCGCCGCACTGGACGAGATCGGCGGCATCGCCGTGGAAACGGTGACCGAGGACGCGCACACCTCGCTGCGCATGCAGATGAACGGCTGGGGCACGGCGTACATCAACATTCCGCAGGCGGCGGGACTGGCGACCGAGCGGCTGTCGGCCCATGTGGGCCAGCGCATTCGCTGGGCGCGGGGCATGATCCAGATACTGCGCACCGACAATCCGCTGTTTGCGCCGGGGCTGAAGTTTGCCCAGCGGCTGTGCTACTTCAACGCGATGTGCCACTTTCTCTACGCGGTTCCGCGGCTGATTTTCCTGAGCGCGCCGCTGATCTTCCTCCTGCTGAACCACACCAACGTGCCGGGCTACTGGGCGGCTATTCTGGCCTACGCGCTGCCCCACCTGACGCTGTCGAACGTGACCAACTCGCGGATTCAGGGCGAGCACCGGCACTCGTTCTGGAACGAAATCTACGAGACGGTGCTGTCGCCGTACATTCTGCTGCCGACGATGATGGCGCTGATCAATCCCAAGCTGGGCAAGTTCAACGTGACGGCCAAGGGCGGGGTGGTGAAGCGTACGTTCTTCGACACCAAGATCGCGCAGCCATTCCTGATTCTGCTGCTGTTCAACATCACCGGGCTGATTGTGGCCATCCCGCGGTTCCTCATCTGGGATCGCGACCGGCCGGGCACGGTGCTGATGAACGTGATCTGGTGCATCTTCAATATCATCATTCTGGGCGTTTGCACGGCGGTGGCGCGGGAGATGAAGCAGTTGCGGACCACCGTACGCATCAACATTGTGACGCCGGTCATGGCAAAGCTGCCGGATGGGCGTCTGATCCCCGGAGAGACGATCGACATGTCCTCGGGCGGCACCAGCATCCGCTTCGGCGAATCTGTAGAGGCCATACCGGAGACGGAAGTGCGGCTTGCATTTCCGCTGCCGGCGCTGGCCACCGATTTGCCCGCTACCGTGGTCTCCTCAGAAGGATCGGTGTTGCGGGTACGCTTTGAAAATCTAACCATTGCCGAACAGGAAGTGCTGACCATGGTGCTATATTCCCGAGCGGACTCGTGGCTGGGATGGGGAGAATCCCGCGAGAGCGACAACGTGTTGCGCAGCATGGGGCGTATCTTCCAGATTTCCATGCAGGGTCTGGTCTCGACCTTTGAAAGCCTGTTCACCGGAAAGGACAAGCGGAGCCGGAAGGCCACCTCGCTTTCGGTGGCCCGCAGCGCGGTGATCTTTGCGCTGGCGGCGATTTTGACCGGCGCGGCGCATACCGCGCAGGGCCAGATCCAGGGGTTTGCCGGAGCGCTGAAAGCCGGAGCTCCGGACGCCAATGCTCCGGTTCCTCCGGGCCAGTTCCGCGACATGTTCACGCTGAACGACGCGGGCTCGCCGCAGATCGAACTGCACAGCATCGACACCCGGCACGATATCTACTTCACGCTGCCGCAGACCCACGTGGTGCGTTCGGCGAAGATCCACATCTACTTTGCCTTTTCTCCGAGTCTGTTGCCGCAGCTTAGCCATCTGAAGCTGCTGATGAACGGAACGCTGTTCGCGACCATTCAGCCGACGCCGGGACAGGTGGGCGGGTCGGACAGCCGGGATGCCGAGGGGGAGTTCACGATTCCCCCGGAACTGCTGGTGCACAACAACACGCTGACCATCCAGTTCATCGGGCACTACACCATGGTCTGCGAGGACCCGGCGAACACCACGCTGTGGGCGCGCGTTCACCGCAGCACGTTCCTGGACATCCGCGGCGACCTGCTGCCGCTGGCCGACGACCTGAAGCAGCTGCCGATGCCGTTTCTCGACCCGGCGGTGATTCAGCCGCTGAGCATTCCGGTGGTCTTTGCGTCGGCGCCCTCGCTGAAAGCCATCCAGGCCGCGGGCGTAGTGACGAGCTACTTCGGCATGATCTCGGAGAACCGGCCGGTGCGCTTTCCGGTTCACATCGGACAGATTCCGCAAGGCAACGCGATCGTGATCTCGGACAGTACGGAGAATCTGCCACCTGGCCTGAATCTGCCGGGCGTGGTTTCGCCCACGGTGGCGATGCGAACCAACCCCAACGACCCCTACAGCAAGATTCTGGTGGTGGCGGGCGGGGACCCGGACCAGACATTGAGGGCGGCGCAGGCCGTGGCTTTGCATACCGACCTGCTGAATGGGCCGCTGGCGACCATCGACCGGATCAGCCTGCCGAGCAAGCAGCAGCCGGACGGCGCGCCGCGCTGGGCGCGGACCGACCAGACGATTGCGCTGTGGGATTACGCTTCGGCGGATCAGCTCCAGGGAGACGGATCGGCGCCGCTGAACGTGTATTTCCGCATTCCGCCGGATATCTTCTACTCCGAGCGGCCCAATGCCGTTCTGCGGCTGGCGTACCGCTACAATTCGGTTCCGATCGGCCCCATTTCGAGCATGCAGGTGCGCGTCAACAACGCATTTCTGGGGTCGGTTCCGCTGATCCCTGGGCAGGAAGCCTCGCACAAGATGCAGACCGACGTGCCGGTACCGGTGGTGAACCTGCGGCCGTTCTCGAACTCGCTGTCGTTCGACTTCACCTTCCAGTTGCTGAAGAAGGGCGGCTGCCAGGACACGACGCCGATCAACATGCAGGGCGCCATCCTGCGCGACACGTACCTGGATTTGCGCGGCTATCCGCACTACGCGCCGCTGCCCAACCTGGAGACCTTCGCCAACGCGGGATTCCCGTTCACGCGGTATGCCGACCTGAGCGAGACGACGGTGGTGCTGCCGCCGACGCCGACCGAGCAGGAGATTGAAGCCTTTGTGACGCTGATGGGGCATTTCAGCCGGCAGACGGGCTTTCCGGCCTTGCGGGTGACCGTGGCCGGACCCGACGTGCTGCAGACCGGCGCGAAGGGCGACTTCATCATCCTGGGCACAGGCGACGACCAGCCGGCCTTCGACAAGCTGGCCAACCATCTTCCGGTTGCGGTGCGCAGCGGCCAGGTGCAGGTGCGCGACACGCAGGGATTCTTCGCTCCGCTGCATCATGCATGGTGGAAACTGCACTCCGACGAGCACGCGGAATCGGGCGACCTGACGGCTGCCGGCACGCCGGACTCGGTCATCGAGGGCATTGAGTCTCCGTACGACCCCGGTGGAAGCCGAAGCATCGTGGCGATTCACCTGAAGGACGCGGCGTCCTTCGAACCCTTCATGTCGACCTTCATGAAGGTGCAGCAATCCAGCGATATCTCCGGTTCGGTCTCAGTTCTTCATGGGACGCAATTTCAGTCGTTCCGAATCGGTTCCGAGGTCTATCATGTGGGGGTGCTCCCATGGTGGACGCGGTTGACTCTGTGGTTCATGGAAGTTCCATGGCTGGTCGCGGTGGTCGTCATTCTTTTGGCATTCCTGTTGGCGATCTGGACCAGGCAATGGCTTCGCCACAAAGCCAGGGCGCGCTTGAGAATGATTGAAGACTAGGGCAGTTCGCCAGCTACAAGCATTGGAAAGCGGCTGAAATCTCTTTTGGAGAACTGTAGCGATGGGCCTTCGGAGATCCCGGCCAGGGAAGCGCTTATTGCTGATCGTATCTCTGTGGATGCTTTGCGCTACGGGAGGTTGCAAGCAAGGGCCGTGGTTGCTATGGGACTCCTATGCGGCGCGCTTCATCGATGGGCAGGGCCGGGTCATCGATCCCCAGGGAGGTGGGCGTACCACCTCCGAGGGGCAGGCTTATGCGCTGTTCTTCGCGCTGGCGGACAACGACCGCACTGGGTTCGACCGGCTGCTGACGTGGACCCAGGCCAATCTGGCCCAGGGCGATCTGCAGACACACCTGCCGGCGTGGCTCTGGGGAAAGAACAAGGACGGCGCGTGGAAGACGCTGGACCCCAACCCCGCGTCGGATGCGGATGCATGGATGGCCTACACGCTGGTGGAGGCCGGACGCCTTTGGCAGCATCCGATCTATACCAACCTGGGGCGGCAGATGATGGCCCAGATCGCCAAGACCGAGGTGGCCGACCTGCCCGGTTTCGGCGCGACGATGTTACCCGGCCCCACCGGCTTTCAGCATGACCGGGTCTGGACGCTGAATCCGAGTTACCTTCCCCTTTTTATCTTCGAGCGGTTTGCGGCGGTGGATCCGGCGGGTCCCTGGCGGGCGATCGCAGCAGAGATACCGCGCCTGCTGGAACAAAGCACCGTGCATGGGTTCGCCATGGACTGGGTGGAGTATGTTCCGGGAGACGGTTTCTATCCGGCGGCGGAGCAGCATCCAGTTACCAAGGATGGCGAAGCTCCGAGCGGAGGGTACGATGCGATCCGAGTTTACCTGTGGGCGGGTATGCTCGATGGGAGCGGAAAGACGCGGGCCGCGATGCTCAATGCCATTCCTGCCATGGGTTCCTACCTTGCCAATCATGATGCCCCCCCGGAAAAGATCAGTGACCTGGGGATTCCAATGGCGCAAGATGGACCTGTGGGATTTTCGGCGGCGGTTCTGCCTTATCTAAGGGCACTGCCTAACATGGAGAAAGCCAGTGCCCGGCAAACAATTCGCATGAGTGCGCAAAAAGATCCGACGACCGGATTGTACGGAAAAGACCTGGCATATTACGATCAGAATCTTGCCCTATTCGCGACCGGTTTTCTGGAATCCAGATTTCGGTTTGGACCGGGTGGGGAACTGAAAGTGGAATGGACACGCTGATGAAGGTAGTCTGCAGGGCTTGGAAGAAAAGTTCGATGGTAGCCGTCTGCCTGCTGCTGGCGCTGCAGGCAGGCCTTGCTCAGAAGAAGCCTGTCACCAGCACGCCCGAAGCCACCCGCACCATTCTGGTGGAGAAGGCCCGTGCCCTGGAGTCACGGGGCCGGCCCGATATGGCCATCCAGTTATGGCAGCAGATTCTGCTGTCAGACCCCAAGAATCCGGAAGCTCTCGCGGGCCTGGCGAAGGATCTGAAGCTGATCGGCTCGCCGGAGAAGTCCAGCGAGGCGCTGGAACAACTGCGCAAGGTGAATCCCCACGATCCGAACATCGCCAAGATCGAGGCGATGGCGAGCACGCGGGCGCAGAGCGACCAGCTTCGTCAGGCCGGGGAACTGGCCCGGCAGGGCAAGACCGACGATGCGATGCGGATCTACCGCGAACTCTACGGCGATCGCCCGCCGGACGGAGATATCGCGCTGGCCTACTACCAGACCCTGTATGGCACGGCGACCGGCAAGGAAGCGGCGATCGGGGCGATGCGTTCTCTGGCGGACCGCAACCCGGGCGATCCTCGCTTTGCCGTCGAACTGGGAATCATGCTGACCTACGACGCCCGGACGCGCGCCGAAGGCATTCGCATCCTGGAGGCACATCCCAGGGACCCGAACGCCCAGACCGGGCTGCGCCAGGCGCTCATCTGGGATGCGGCGAATCCGGCCTCGGCGGCGCAACTGCGCCAATATCTGAAAGAGCATCCGCAGGACACGGAGATCTCCGTGCATCTGAGGGAAGACGAGAGCAAGCTGGCGCAGATGAATTCCGGGATTGCGCGGACGCCGGCGGAGCGGGCGGCATTTGCGGCGTTGAACGCGCACAAGCTGGAGGATGCGCAGAAGCGCTTCGCCGAGCTTCTGCAGGAGGAGCCCACCAATGGGCGGGCTGCGGCGGGCATGGGCTTTCTGCGCATGCAGCAGAGCAACTTCGGCGGGGCGATCAGCTACCTGACGCAGGCCGAGCAGAATGGATTCAAGACGAGGGTGGTCGAGGATGCGCTGACGGCCTCGCGCTTCTGGTTCACCATGGGAGAGGCGTCGCAGGCCTTCGATGAGAACCAGCTCGACGTGGCCGCGGCCAAGTACCGCGAGGCGCTGGCCCAACGTCCCCGCTCGCCGGAGGCCCTGATCGGGATGGCCGGCCTGCTGGTGAAGGAACAGCAATACAGCGCGGCGGCTGGGTACTACGATCAGTTGCTCAAGGCCAAGCCCGGTTCGCCCGAGGCCTGGCGCGGTCTCTTCCTGGCCTATGCGCGGGACGGGCAGGACAAGAAGGCGTTGGCCATTTCATTGCGCTTCCCGGCGCCGGTGAAAGCCGCGATGGCCAAGGACCCGGAGTATCTGCGCACCCTGGCCACCATCTACCATTCCGAGGACCGCATGGCGGATGCGCAGCGCGTGCTGGCCCTCGCCCTGTCGCTGCCGTTTCCGGATAACGGAACCAACCTTAAGACGGATACGAAGCTGCAGTACGCCGGCATTCTGATGGAGGCCAAGCGTTTCGAGCAGGCCGGCGAGCTGTACACGCAAATCCTGAACGAGGATTCGGGCAACCTGCCGGCGTGGATGGGGCTGGTGAGCGCCCATCACGAATTGAACCAGGACAATCAGGCGATTGCGGATGTGGAGAAGATGCCGCCGGCGGCCTACGACGCGGCGCTCTCCGATCCGGGCTTCCTGTCGATGCTGGGCGCCATCTATCAGCAGGCCAACCAGTACGATATCGCCCAGGGATTGCTGGAGCGCTCGGCCAAGCTGCAGATTGCGGCGGGCGGACAGCCCAGCATGGCGCTCCAGTTGCAACTGGCGGCCATCTATCTGCTGCGCAACAACACGGCGCAGGCTTACGAAATCTACCACCAGGTGTTGGCGGCGCATCCGGACCGCGTGGATGCCTGGAAGGGCCTGATCGCCACGTTGCAAGTCACCAACCGGACGACAGAGGCGCTGGACGAGATTGCGCAGATTCCGCCGGCGGTGCGCAAAGAACTGGAAACGGACATCGAGTTCGTGCAGGGCGAGGCGAGCCTGTACGCGGCCAATGAGGATATTCCACACGCCATCGAATACATGAACCGCGTGCAGGCGCACTATGCCACGCTGAAGACGCAGCCGCCGGCGAGCGTCGAGGTGCAGAACGCGTGGCTGCTGTTCAACACGGGGAACGACCGCCTGCTGTATCTGGAGCTGATGCGCCTGGGCGGCCGGAAGGACCTGACCGCAACGCAGCGGGAGACGGTGCAGAACATCTGGGCCAACTGGAGCGTGCGCCGCGCCGGAGCCGCGATGGCGAACGGAAACATGCAGCGGGCAGTGGACATTCTGGATGCCGCATCGCAGGCCTTCCCGGACAACATGACGGTTCGCAAGGCGGTGGCCGGCGGCTATGTAAAGGCCGGGCGGGCGAAGGAATCGCTGGCGCTGTTCAAGACGGTTCCCATGCAGGACGCCAATGCGGGCGACTTTGTGGGCGCGGTGGGCGCGGCCCTGGCGGCCAACGACAAGGTGCAGGCCGAACTCTGGCTGCGTCAGGCGCTGGAACGCTTTCCGCACGACCCCGCGATTCTGGCGCTGGCCGCCCGCTTCGAACAGGCGCGCGGCGACAATCAGCGCGCAGCGGACTACTATCGCGCCTCGCTGGCGGCGATGCCGCAGACCTCGCCGGCCAACAGGCTGGCGCATCAATTGGTCTATCCCGACCAGGACGAGAAGACCCATCGCGCCGCGACGGCGGCCGACCTGCAACGCCTGCTCGATCCCGACCACGAGCCGTTCCAAAAGACGACCAAACTGGCGCCGCTGCCTGCCTATGGCGCCGATCCCTACAACGGATCGGCTCCCGTGGTACTGAGCCAGCCCCAACAGGCGCCGCTCCAGAACCAGTGGATCAACGCTCCCGCGACCACAGAGGTTCCCGCGACGGCCGATCCGGGCGCGAAAGCGGGAGGCCCGATGGCGCAGGCGACGAGCGCGCAAAGCGATACGCAAGCCGCGACCGGCACTTTGCCGGCGAGCAAGCGAAGCCGCTCGGCCGCCAAGGGCAAGGCCGCAAGCCAGTCCAAGCTGACCGGCACCATGCAGGTGCCCGCGGCGGAACAGAAGATTCATGCGCAGGATCCCGCTGCAGGGGCGCCGGCTGCAGCCCAGGCGAACCTTGCCGAGGCTCTGGTTCCGGAACAGAAAGACGGTCCGGTTGCGGCGGTTCCCGCGGCTCCCGCCCACACGCCGGCAGGCGATGCCTGGAAGGGCCTGATCTTTTCGCTTGAAGCCAATCACCGGAACGCGGACGCCTTCAAGGAGATCGCCAAGATTCCGCCGGAGGTGCGGCGGCAGCTCGAGGCGGATGTGGAGTTCGAGATCGCCGAGGCGAACCTGTACGCGGCCAGCGGCGACATTCCGCACGCGACCGAGTACATCCGCCGGATCGAGAACTACTATCTGCTGCGCCGGACGACTGCGCCGGCCGGCATCGAGGTGCAACACGCCTGGCTGCTCTACAACACCGGGAACGAGCGCTCGCTGTATCCGGTGCTGGTGCGGCTGGACGCGCGCCAGGATTTGACGGCGGCGCAGCGCGACGATGTGCAAACGCTCTGGGCCAATTGGAGCGTGCGCCGGGCCGCCGCGGAGATGGACAGGGGCAACGTCCAGGGGGCGGTGGATATTCTGGATGCCGCAGCCCAGGATTTCCCGGAGAGCATGAATGTCCGCAAGGCAGTGGCCGGCGGCTATGTGAAGGCGGGACGGGCCAGCGATGCGCTGGCGCTGTACAAGGCCATGCCCTTGCAGGACGCGAACGCGGGCGACATGCAGGGCGCCATCGGAGCGGCCCTGGCGGCCAAGGACATGACTCAGGCCGAGATCTGGCTGCGCCAGGCGCTGAGCCGTTTCCCCGGCGACCCCGGCGTTCTGGCCGTGGCCGCGCGGTTTGAACAGGCCCGCGGCGACGATGAACGCGCCACCGAGTACTTGCGCGCCTCGCTGGCAGCGATGCCGCCGGGACAGACGACAAAGAAATTTGCTTTCGAGCCGGTTTCTCCCGCAGCGGAGAACGGAGTCCGCACCCACGCGGCGCCGGGCAACGTGAAGCAACTGCTGAATCCAGAGCATGGGCCGCAATCAAGCACGGCCGAGCTGCCGGCGTTGCCGACCTTCGGCTCGACGCGCGAGAGCGGAACGGCTCCCGTGGGATTGACGACGCCCAATGCGGATTCGTCGAATCCCGCGCCGGCCATCGATTCGGCGGCCAAGGGAGGTCCCAGAGCGCAGGGAACGGCTCCCGGGATGCAGGACTCCAGCCAGAAGGGCACGGTGCGGCCAGCCCTCGATCCGCAGACGGGCCGGCCGGTCCCGACCGCATCCGTGACCCAGGATTCGACTAGTCCGAGCGGCTACGTGGGCAGCGTGCATTTGTCCGCAGCGGAAGAAAATGTGGATTCCACCGAGTCGGTGGCTGCCAGCGCTCCGGCGCAGGCTCCGCTCTGGTCGCCTGAGGCGAGCCGGCCGGCCCACGCCGCCAATTCGGCGGAAGGGTTGCGGATTACGTCGCAGCCGATGGACCCGGCGGCCGCGAGGGTGCAGGTTCTGTTTGCCGAGCAGACAGACGGGCAACTGACGCAGGGTTCCGCATCTGTGATTCACGCTCTGGGCAACGCACAAGAGAAGCCGGCGGCCAGCATCGGCGCGGATCTCTCGGGCAACGGCACATACACCATGGCGCAGTACACGCCCTCCGCCCAGGAGGCGGCTACGGGCGCGTATTCGGCGCCCAAGCAGCAGCCCGCTCCGCAGCAGGCGGCCGCAGAGCCGCCGGCTCAGCAGCCAGCCAAGCCGACGGCCGAAAAGAAGGGCAAGAAGGCTAAGAAGGCCGCCGCGACGAGCGAGCAGACCGTACCGACGCTGGCGACGGCTCCGGCACTGGAGACTCCGCAGTCAACGCAGGCTCCCGAGCTGCCGGCCGAGGCCACGCCGACCACCACCGGCGCAGGACTGACCGACCAGGAACTGGAAGACCGCAACCTGCCTCCGCTGCGCGGACCGTGGGTGCGGGTTCAGCGCCAGTCGCGCCAAGTGAGCCCCCGCGACGAGGCGGAGATGCAGCTGCGCTCGATCGAGAGCGGATATAGCCCGTGGCTGGGCGGCGCAGGCGTGCTGAACTACCGTTCGGGCGATCTGGGCTACGATCACCTGTCGGCGCTCGAAGCTCCGTTCGAGGCGTCCCTGCCGCTCGGCTACCATGCACGGCTGACCTTTGTGGCCAAGCCGGTGTTTCTGGATTCCGGGCAGGCAGACGGCACCAGCGTCATCAACGTTCAGGAGTTCACCACAGCCGGGAGCGCGCTGGTTTCGATTCCGGAACCGATTGGAACCCTGACGGCGACCAACACCACGCTGCCGGCGCAGCAGAACGCCAGCGGCGTAGGAGGCGAGGCTCAGTTGGCCTTCGCGCATCTGGCGATCGCCGGCGGCTACACGCCCGCCGGGTTCCTGGTGGCTACCTTCACCGCACGGGCGCAGTGGAAGCCGGCCAACGGACCCTTCACCCTTAGCTTCTCCCGCGATCCGGTGAAAGATACGCAGCTCTCCTACGCGGGGTTGCGCGATCCGGCCGGGAACACGCTGGGCAACCAGGGACAGGTCTGGGGCGGCGTGGTCGCCGACCAGGGCAATGTGCAGTTTTCGCACGGCAATGCGGAGTCGGGATTCTACCTGGGCGCAGGCGGACAGTACCTGAACGGCTACACGGTGGAGAAAAACAACCGCGTCGACGGCTCGGGCGGCGCGTACTGGCGGCTGCTGACCTCGCCGGAGAATGGCAACCTGAGCATCGGCACCAACTTCTTCGGCATGCACTACGCGCACAACGAGGACGCCTTCACCCACGGCATGGGCGGTTATTTCAGCCCCAATGCCTACTTCCTGGCCAACGTTCCCTTTACCTGGGTGGGCCACTACGAGACGCGCTGGCACTACAACATCCTGGGCAGCCTGGGCGTGCAGGCCTTCCAGGAGGATTCGACACCGCTGTGGCCGCTGGCTGTGGACAAGCCGCTGGAGACCGCGATGAACAATCCGATGCTGCCGGCCAAGACCAGCGTGGGACCCAACTACGATCTGCGCGGTCAGGCCTCCTACCAGATCAGCCCGCACTGGTTTGCCGGAGGGTTCTTCGGCGCCAACAACTCGCGCAACTACACGTCGGTTTCAACCGGCTTCTACGTGCGCTATCTCTTCCGGCCACAGCCATCCACGGCGACGGCTCCCACGGGGATCTTCCCGACCGAGGGCCTGCGTCCGTTCTCGGTGCCATAGGCCGGGATTCAGGCTGAATTCGAGGGGAGGAGATGCGAACATCTCCTCCCCTTTTTGCGTTTGCGGAGAAATAGAGCGAAACCAGGGTCGATGTATCCCAGCGGAGAAATTGCGAGGTTGCCGCTCCCTGCTGGTCGCGTCCACTTGAAAGCATGATGTCAGAACGCAGCAACCCTGGTTTCGCTATCGCCGCGCCGCCCAGGCAAGCGAGCGGCTACGGCGCAGGGAGAAGAGTCTCGGGATTTGAGCCTGGAGATGGAAAATCAATAAACTTAATAAATAATCTTGACAATATTAATTATATTGATTATCGTTCTCCATGTACTGAAGAAACGAGATCCACTGCTTATGGATTTGCACTCGAAAACGGGTTCCGACTGGCAGGATTTGCTGCGGATGGCGGAGGGCTGCACGCTGGTGGTGGAGCGAGTGCGGCTGCCGGAGAAGCAGATGGCCATCGAGGGGGAGTTCGCTCTGCCGGAGCTGGCCCGGATCAGCATGGAAGACCAGGTCTTCATCATTGCCTTTCTCCGCTCCCACGGCTCGATCAAGGAGATGGAGCAGATCTTCGGGGTCAGCTATCCGACGATCAAGGCGCGGCTGAACCGCATCGCGGGGCAACTGCAATTTGTGGACACCGACCCGTCTCCATCCCGCGCGGAGGTTCTGGAGCGGCTGAAGAGCGGCGAAATCACGGCCGAAGAGGCGATCCGCGCGCTGGAGGCTCTGAAATGACTCCCAACTTCGCCGTGATCGGCATTCAAACTCCTCATTGGCGGGGACGCCGGCTGTGGCTTCCTCTGTTTTTGTTGTGGATTCCCGTGGTGCTGCTGTCGCCGCTGATCTTTCTGGTCGCGGTGGGAATATGGCTGGCGGTCCGCATCGCCCCATGGATTCCTCTGGCCTGCCGGGTGAGCCCATGGCGCACGATCGCTGTCCTTTGGGGCATTCTGTGCAGCTTGCCTGGAACGCACGTTCGAGTCAGCACGCAAGATACCCAGATTCTGGTTCGCATTCTGTAGAGGCCGCTATGGAAAACGATCGCCGCGTTGTTTTGAACCTTGTGGCCGCGGGCCGGCTGACGCCAGCCGATGCGGAGCGCCTGCTGATCGCCTGGAACGACGGGCGAGAGAGGCTTTGGGCGATTGCCGCCTGCGCGGGCTTTGCATTGCTGGTGCAATTCAATCCGCAGGCATGGCTCACAGGCCTACTGCACACCGCTCATTCGCTGCTGCCGGTGAGCGCCGAGCCGGTGCATCGTGCCGTGTGGCTGCTTACGCATCTTTTGAGAGGAGCTTTATGAACGAGAATCGCCGTCAAATTCTGGAAATGCTGGCCGCGGGCAAGATTACCGCGGATGAGGCGGAGCGTCTGCTCGCCGCAATCGAACCGGAGTCCGGCGCATCTGGAAGCGAGTTCGCTGGCAATGTGGCCGGCAGCAACGGGTCAAGGGCCGCGACCGTGAAGACTCGCGCAAAGTACTTGCGCGTGCTGGTCGAGGCCGACGAATCCATGACCGGCATGAAGGGTTCCACCACGGTCAACGTTCGCGTGCCGATGCAATTGCTGCGCGCGGGTGTGCGCCTGGCCAGTCTGATTCCGGCGCAGGCCCACCAGCAGTTGGACGATGCGCTCAACAAGCACGGAGTTCCGCTCACGCTCTCGCAGATCAAGCCGGAGAACCTGGAGGAGTTGATCGACCATCTTGAGGACCTGACTGTGGACGTCGAAGGCAAAGAGGGGAATGGAACCAAGGTGCGGGTGTTCTGCGAATAGGAAGTTGGGGGAAGGCGTTCCCGCGGGGGCTAAACAGGCTGCGGGAGGATGCCCGATTCCGCGTCCATCGGCGAAGAACATACCTCAGGGGCTGAAGAGGCTGCGGAAGACACCATATTGTCAGGCAAATTCCGCGAAACCCCCTTCTCAGGGGCTCAAGCCCATCGTTCATTATCCGCGGCTTACGGCACGACTGAAGTCGTGCCCTGTTACAAAGCAGCGTTTTTCCGCAGCCTGTGAAGCCCGTGATCTGTTTTGACATTTCTTCGGCGCGGCTGAAGCCGTACCCTTTCAAAGCGTGATCTCTCGGATGGGTTCAGTTGCGGCTGAAGCCGTACCCTTTCAAACCGGCGAGCGATTTCTCAGCTGTTCAGATTCCGCGGGATGTCAGACGCGGCGGAGGGGCTTCTGCATGGGGACGACCTGGACGGTGACGTCGCGTACCTCGGAGAGGAAGCGGTTGAGGACCGAGCCGCGGAGCAGGATGTCCCAGCGCGAGCGGACCGACTGGCCGAAGACGACGTGGGAGATGTTCTCCTGCTGAGCGAAGCGGATGAGAGCGTCGGAGACGTTGCGGTCGGTGAGAGAGACGACCTGGGCGCCGAGGTCGCGGGCCATGCGCTGATACTCTTCCAGACGGTGGTAGGCCTCGGGATCGCCGTGGCCCTTGTCGTCGTCGGGACGGGTGACATAGACGGCGTACCAGTTGCTGGCCAGGCGGCCGGCCACGCGCGCGCCTACGCGCAGCAGCCGCTCAGTGCCGGGGCGCGTGCTGAGGCAGACCATGACCTTTTCAGGGATGGGCGCCTGCTCCAGACCCTGGGTGCGGCGGTATTCGGCGGCGCGGCTGCTCACCTTGTCGGCGGTGGTGCGCAGGGCCAGCTCGCGCAGCATGTTGAGATTGCCCTTGCGGAAGAAGTTGGCCAGCGACTGCTCGACCTTTTCGGCGGCATAGATTTTTCCCTGGCGCAGGCGCGAACGCAGCTCCTCGACGGTGATGTCGATATTCACCACCTCGTCGGCGCGCTTGAGGAAGTTGTCGGGAACGGTCTCGCGGATGACGGTGTTGGCGGAGCGGGCGACGGCGTCGTTCAGCGTTTCGAGGTGCTGGATGTTGACGGCCGTCATGACGTTGATGCCGGCATCCAGCAGTTCCAGCACATCTTCGTAACGTTTCTTGTTCTTGCTGCCCGGGACGTTGGTGTGGGCCAGCTCGTCTACCACCACGGTATCGGGATGGCGGGCGAGGATCGCGTCCACATCCATCTCTTTCAGATTGACGCCACGGTAGGGAATGACGCGTTGGGGCACGAGCTCCAGGTCGCGAATGCGGGCCTCGGTGTCTTTTCGCCCATGGGACTCGACCAGGCCGATCACCACATCCACGCCCTGCTGATGCTTCATCAGGTAGGCGTCGTTGAGCATGTGGTAGGTTTTGCCCACGCCGGGCGCGGCGCCGATGTAGATGCGCAGCTTGGCCAGCTCGGGTTTCTTTTCCAGGATGATTTCAGCCATGGCTCAGCCCACCTCCACGGGATGGTGGACCGCTTCCACCGCGGCCACGGGAAGCGTGAACCGGAAGGTGGTGCCGTGGCCCAGGCGGCTTTCGACGGCGATCTGGCCGCCCAGGGACTCGACCAGCCTGCGGACCAGTGCGAGGCCCAGGCCGGAGCCGCTCTCAGAGAATGCGCTGAAGCGGTCGAAGATGGTGCTGAGCCTTTCGGCCTCGATGCCGCGGCCGGTGTCGCGCACGGTGAACTGAACAAAGTCCTTGATCTCTTCGGCGGCCAGGAGGATTTCGCCCTCGGGCGGCGTATAGCGGATCGCGTTGGAGAGGAGATTGTCGAGGATGGAGCGCAGAGCGCGGCGGTCGGCCTTGACCACGGAGAGATCGGCGTAGGCTTGCACCTCGACCCGGATACGTTTTTGCGCGGCCTCGTCGCAGAAGCGGTCGCGGGCCTCGCCCAGGGCAGCGAGAGGGCGCAGGCGCTCGAGCTTGAATTCGCGCTTTCCGGTGTCGAGCTCGGCCACTTCGATGAGGTCGCCCATGAGATCGTCCAGTTTTTCCGACTCATGGCTGGCTTCGGCCACCAACTCGGTTTGCAAGGGGCGCAACTCGCCGCCAAAGCCCTGGCCGAGGGCGTAAAGGCCGCGGCGCAACTGGAGCAGCGGGTCGCGCAGCTTGCGGCTGGCCACGGAGATGAACTGAGTTTTGAAGCGGTCGGTATCCTGCAGGGTGGTTACGTCTTCGAGCGTGGTGACGGTGCCCAGCAGGCGCCCTTCGGAGTCGCGCATGGGCGTAGTGCGCAGGCGGTAGCTGCGCTCTTTCTTGCCGATGCGCATGGGGAGCATGGAGGCTTCGTCCTCGGCGGCCACGGCCTTCTGCATGGAGACGGCGGCGCGAATGGCGCTGAGGATCTTGTCGCCGCCGGGATAATTGGCCAGCGCCATACGGTCGGTGGCGGCGTCGCCGAGCAACTCGGCCGCGGCCTGGTTGACCTTGAGCACGTGGCCTTTTCCGTCGGTGACGATGATGGGCTCGAAGATGGATTGCAGGACGGCGTCGGAGAGCTGAAACTCCATCTGACGGCGTCCGGCCTCGGAGTCGCGCAGTTCGCGCAGGCGGACGGCAATGCGGTTCACCTCGGCGGCGATCACTCCGAAGCTGTCGCGGCTGCTCCACTCCACACGGTGCTCGAGATTGCCCTGGGCGATGCGGCGGATATCGCGGGCCAACATGCGGATGGGGTGGAGCACAAAGTAGACCGTGCACCCTTCAACCAACAGCACAGCGAGAACAACGGCGTAGGCCAGTGCGGACTGCCCGGTCGCCGCAAGAGCTTTGTGCGTGACAGCCACCAGTCCCACCGTGAGGCAGGCGAGCAGAACACAGCCGAGGATGAGTCGCCGGGAAAGGTTGAGCATGGCCCGGTCTCCGCGCCGGCAAGGGGTAACCCATCCATTTTCGCGGAAATGGCTCGAACACGCAAAGCGAATACAACGCGGCGGGTTCGAGAAGAGAACTGGTGCTGGGCTATTTTCGTTCGCTTCGTTCCGTTCCCTCATGCACTACCATGGTTGCCATGCAGGTTCTTTCCGCAGTTGAGATGCAGGCTTGCGACCGCGCGACCAGCGAGCGGTTCGGAGTGCCGTCGCTGAAGTTGATGCGGGCGGCCTCGTCGGCCGTGGCGGCGTTTGCGCGGGAGCAATTTCCGCGAGCGCGGCGGGCGACGGTGGTGTGCGGCAGAGGCAACAACGGCGGTGACGGCATGATGGCCGCGCGTTTGCTGGCCTCGGCGGGCCTGGAGGTGACCACGCTGTTGCTGGGCGCGCCGGAAGGCTTCACGGGCGACGCGGGCACGGCTTGGGGCGAGCTGCTGGCCAGCGCGGCGCCGGGAATGGTCCATGTGGTGGAGACGGCGGAGGAACTGGCGTGGCACAAAGGAGCGCTGGAAGCCGACCTGATTGTGGACGCGGTGGTGGGCACGGGCTTCAAGCCGCCGCTGAAAGGGCTGGCACTGGCCGCTTTGGAGTGGCTGAAAGGCAGCCGGGCCGCGGTGCTGGCCGTGGATTTGCCTTCAGGCTGGGCGGCGGACGAGACGGCGGCAACCGTGACCGGGCCGGTCTTTCCTGCCGATGCGGTGATCACTTTTACCGCGCCCAAGCCGGCGCATGTTTTTGGACAACTGACCCGGCGATGGAATCAGCCGGTGGTGGTGGCTCCGATCGGCTCGCCGGAGAAGGCGATCGTCTCTGCACTGAAACTGGATTGGGCGGGTTCGGCGCTGGCGATGGCTCAGGCGCCGCGGGCGGCCGGGGCGAACAAGGGCAGCTTCGGGCACGTGCTGGTGGTGGGCGGGACGTTCGGGACGGCGGGCGGCAAGGCAGGCGCGCCGGCCATGGCGGCGCTGGCCGCGCTGCGCGCAGGAGCCGGGCTGGTGACGGCGGCGGTGCCCGCACCGGCGCTGGCGGCGGTGTCCGCGATTGCGCCAGAACTGATGACGTATCCTCTGCTGGCGAACGCCGCAGGCCAGATTGCGGCGGAGAACCTCGCCCCGGAGTTCTTGGCGGCATTGACGACGGGGAAGACGGTGCTGGCGATCGGGCCGGGTTTGGGACAGAGCCCGGAGACGGTGAAATTCACCAGCGGACTGCTTTCGGCGACGAAGATTCCGGCGGCGATCGACGCCGACGCACTGAATATTCTGGCGGCGAAGCCGGTGCTGCTGGCGAAGCTGGCCAAGGGACGGACGCTGGTGCTGACGCCGCATCCCGGCGAGATGGCGCGGCTGGCGGGCATCACGGTGGCCGAGGTGCAGGCCAACCGGCTGGAGGTAGCGCGGAGCTTTGCCAAACGCGTGGGCGTGACGCTGGTGCTGAAGGGCGCGCGTACACTGATCGCGCATCCCGACGGGCGCGTGGCGGTGAATACCAGCGGCAATCCTGGGATGGCCAAGGGCGGCAGCGGCGACGTGCTGACGGGGCTGGTGGCCGGGCTGCTGGCGCAGTACCCGGCGGAGGCGGCGCGGGCGGTGGAGGCGGCGGTTTTTCTACACGGACTGGCTGCGGACCTGGCCGTGCGGGCTGCGGACGAGCATACATTGCTGGCCACGGAGAGTCTTGCACAGCTTTCGCGGGCTTTTCGCTTTCCCATACGCGGTCAGACCGGGTATGTTTGGTTGCAGGGGCTGCCGGCGGAGTCGTCGCCGGCGACGTGCTCCCACGAGGCAGCCGAATGAGCAACGCCGCACCTGTAGCCGAAGGCCGGATTCACCAATTCCTCACCCACAGCGGCGCGGACACGGTGGAAGTGGGCCGCAAACTCGTGCACCTGCTGGCGCCGCCGCAACTGCTTATCCTGCGCGGCGACTTGGGCACGGGCAAGACCACGCTGGTGAAGGGCATTGCGCAGGCGCTGGACGCCGCCGAGCCGGACGAGGTGACCAGCCCCACGTTTACCCTGCTGCACGAGTACGACGGCGCGCTGGACGGGCGGCCGGTGAAGCTCTTTCATCTGGATGTGTATCGACTGGAAGGCGAGCGGCAACTGGAGACGCTGGGCCTGGACGAATTGCTGACGCCAGATGCACTGGTGCTGGTGGAGTGGGGCGAGAAGTTCAAGAGCATCCGGAAAAAGGCCACGGGCGAGATTGCGATCACGTCGGAAGGCGGCGACGCGCGGCGAATCACGGTGACGCTGAAGGATTAGCAGGTGCTGCCGGACGAAGCCGGACGGGGTGATTGGTTCTCCACCGTTCAATCTTGCGACGGAGAGGCGAACCGCAGGTCCCCTTCGGCTTCGCTCAGGGCAGGCTTTCGACTCGCTGCACTTGTTCAGGAGACAGCAGGGATAAGGCACGGAGCTTTTGGGGCCGGGAAAGCGTAAAGAAGCAGGAGCTTTGGCTGCGTAATGCAGAGAAAGCTCCTGCTTTTGTTTTTTGGCTTTTTCGGAATCAGCCGATGTGCTCGTAGGGGAGATAGACCGGTTCCCAGACGTAGGCGCGGAGTTCGGCGTTGAGGGTTGCCGCATCGGCGAAGCTGGCGACTCCGTCGGCGATGGCCTGGACTCCGACGGCTTCGGCGACAAAGAGGCTCACCTTGCGGGAGTCGGCGATAGGAGGCAACAGAGGCGCGTTTGCGTCCTGGCGCGCGGGAGAGAGCTGCGCCAGCGCTTTGGCGGCGGCCACGATCATGTTCTTGGTGACGCGGCGGGCGCGGGAGACGAGGATGCCGAGGGCCAGGCCGGGAAAGATATAGGAATTGTTAACCTGGGCGATGCGGATGAGCTTGCCGTTGACCTCGACGGGCGGAAAAGGGCTGCCGGTGCCAACCAGCGCGCGGCCATCGGTCCAGCGGAGCAGATCGGCGGGCACGGCTTCGGCGCAGGAGGTGGGATTGGAGAGCGGAAAGACGATGGGGCGCTCGGTGTGGCTGGCCATCTCGCGGACGATCTCCTCGGTGAATGCGCCGGCCTGGGCGGAGACGCCGGCCAGGATGGTGACCGGGACGTTGCGCACCACATCGAGCAGGGAGATGTCTTCGCCGCCGGAGCGCTTCCATTGGTCGACTTCCGCCCGCGCGCGGGCGAAGGGCAATTGATCGGGCCGGATGCCTTTGCCGCCCTCGACCACGAGGCCGTAGCGATTGAAGGCATAGATGCGCTGACGGGCCTCCGCTTCGCCGAGACCTTCCTCGCGCATGGCGGAGAGCAGCAGGTTGGCGATGCCCACGCCGGCGGCGCCGGTGCCGAAGATCGCAATCGTCTGTTCCCCGAGCGGCGCGCCGGTGGCGTTGACCGCGGCGAGCAGCGTTGCGGTGGTGACGGCCGCAGTGCCCTGGATGTCGTCGTTGAAGGTGCAGAGCCGGTCGCGATAGCGCTCCAGCAGGCGGGAGGCGTTGGAACCGGCGAAGTCTTCCCATTGCAGCAGGATGTGCGGCCAGCGGCGCATGACCGCACGGACGAAGGTCTCGATGAAATCGTCGTACTGCTGGCCGCGGACCCGCTTGTGCTGCCAACCGATGTAGATGGGATCTTCGAGGAGGGCTTCGTTGTCGGTGCCCACGTCGAGCAGGACGGGCAGACAATGCTCGGGAGGGATGCCGGCGAGAGCAGTGTAAAGGGCCATTTTGCCGATGGGAATGCCCATGCCGCCGGCGCCCTGGTCGCCCAGGCCGAGAATGCGCTCGCCATCGCTGACGACGATGCAGCGCACATCGTCATAGCGGGAGTCGGAGAGAATCTGGTCGATGCGGGCCTTGTTGGGATAGCTGAGAAAGAGGCCGCGGGGCTTGCGCCAAATCTCGGAGAAGCGCTGGCATCCCTCGCCGACGGTAGGGGTGTAAACGATGGGCAAGAGCTCTTCGGGGTGGTGCTCGATGAGCGAGTAGAAGAGGGTTTCGTTGGTGTCCTGGAGATCGCGCATCAGGTTGTATTTGCCGAAGGCGGTGTCGCGATGATCGAGGGCGATCTTGCGGCGCTCGCGCTGTTCCTCGATGGTTCCCACGTTGGGAGGCAGCAGGCCATGGAGCGCGAAGGCATCGCGCTCTTCTTCAGTAAAGGCAGTGCCCTTGTTGAGCCGGGCATTCAGCAGCAGGTCGAAGCCGGAAAGCGCGGTTCGAACCACGGGGGCGGTTGCCTGTTTTCCAGACAGGGATATTGCGTCCACCTGGTTTTCTCCTTGATCTCGAAGTTCTTACTGGGGCAGAGGAAGCTGCTCCTTTCATGCTACTCTTCGACGATCGCCAGGTCCCAGGGTTGCAGCGTCAACTCTTGCGCGTGGGCCACCGGCTTGCCGTCGAGCAGATTGGTTCCGGCGCCGTAAGCGTACGTTGCCTTCACCTCCACGCCGGAGTAGTTGAAGTAATAGTGGAGCCGCTTGCCCAGGCGGTTGACTCCGTGCCGCACGTGGACCGCGGCCGGCAGTTGCTGGTCGGGGCCGGTGAGGCCGGCCTTGTCAAGAACGCCGCGCAGGACGGCGGTTTGCAGCTCGGCGGAGAGATACGTTCCTTCGTAAAGCAGGGTTCCGGCGCCGAAGTCGTTTTCGGTGATGGCGGGCCATTTTCCGAAGAAGGGGTGGTCGTAATAGGCGATGGCTTGAGCGTGCTCGGGGATGAGGAACTCGGCCCAATATTGGACCTTGTTTTCAGCGCCCGCGTGGAAGGGATCGCCTTTGAGTTCGAGCGGATGCTCGAGGTTGGAGAACTCCTGGTAGCTGAAGCCGGCGGCCTCGCGCAGGGGGCCGGGAGCGCGCACCCAGCGCACGGCGGAGTTCTCGTTGGCGAATCCGCTCTTGAAGGTCATGACCACGTGTCCGCCGTTCTTCACATAGTCTGCGATGCGCTGCAGCAGGGCGTCGTCGGCGATGTAGAGCGCGGGGACGATGAGCACCTTGTAGGCGGAGAAATCGGTGGTCGTGGGAAAGACGAAGTCGGCGCCGACGTTCAGGTCGTAGAGGGACTTGTGCATCTGCTGAACGACGGAGACATAGCCGTCGGGCTCGCCGGACCAACTGCGGGCCGGCACGCCGCCGCCGTAGGGCATAAAGCCGATGGCGTTGGCCGAATCGCGGCTCCAGAGAATGGCCACGTCGTTGTGGAGTTTGAGGCCGGCGAGATGCGGGCCGATCTTCTGTAACTCGTGCGCGGTGCGGGCGACCTCGGCGTAGGGGCGGTTGGGCTCAAGATCGTGCGAAAGAATGCCCTTCCAGTAGGTCTCCTGGTTGGCGGCGATCGAGGCCCAGTGCCAGTACTCGACCATGTTGGCGCCGTTCGAGAGATAGGTGTAGACATCTTCGCGGAGCTGTCCGTCGTAGGGCGGGAACTGGCTGCCGGAGGTCCAGCCGATGGTCTGGGCGTTGGTCTCGGTGACCAGGAAGTTCGCGTGCTTGAGCGAGCGGGAGAAGTCGCTCTGCAGGGCCTGGAAGGAGCCGTCGTAGTGGTCCTGGGTGCCGTGGTAGATGTTGTCGGCCACAATGTCGAGTGCCTGGGCGACGTCCTCTTCGTTGACATCCCGCTTCATCATGCCGCCGTAGTCGGTGGTGACGAACTGGCTCGGGCCGGCGCATTCGCGCACCAGCGCGGCCTGCCAGTGAAGGAAGTCCGTGACGCGCATCTGGCTCCAACGGGTCCACTCCAGTTTGTAGCCGGTGGAGATGGTTCCGTCGCGGGTGGGCAGGTCTTCCCATGTGTGGAGATTTTCGCCCCAGTAGTTGAGGAACCAGGCTTTGCTGAGCGCCTCGGGCGTGACGAACTTTTTTTCGAGGTAATGCTGGAAGCCGATGAAGACGTCGGGGTTAGCGGCGTCGTAGCTGCCGGTCTCATTGTCGAGCTGCCAGCCGATGACGGCGGGGTTGTTTTTGTAGTGGGCCACGATGTGGCGGATGAGGCGCTCGGCATAGAAGCGGTAGGCCGGCGAATCGGTGTCCATGTTCTGGCGCAGGCCATAGGCGGTCTCGGCCGCCGGTCCGCCGAACATACCGCCGGGAATGCGCCGCACCAGGATTTCTGGATGCTGGTGGGCCATCCAGGCGGGAATCGAGTAGGTGGGAGTGCCGAGAATGACCTTGATGCCGGCGCGGCCCATGGCGTCGACCACGCGGTCCATCCAGGCATACTCGAAGCGGCCGTCCTCGGGCTCCCACAGGCTCCAGGTGGACTCGCCCATGCGGGCTACGTTGAGGCCCGCGGCCTTCATCAGACTGACGTCCTTGTCCAGCCGGGCAGCCTGGCCGCCAGGCATGTCCTGGGGCATGTACTCGTTGTAGTAGGCCGCGCCATAGAGGACGGTGGGGAAGTCGAGGTTGGGGCCGGCCGGGGATGTGGGCAGATTCTGGGCGAGCACCGCGGTGCAGCTCATCAGAATTGCTATTGAAACGAGTGTTGGAAAGCGTTTGCCGGAAAACTCCATGGTTGGTTCCTTCCTCCAGTCGAAAAGCAAGTTTATGGGAGCGGAGGCGCTACCGAATCAAGTCAGTCTCCCCACGGGTTGAGGAGTGTGACGCCAGTGGGTTCAAAGTCGGAGACATTTCGCGTGACAACGGTCATTCCGTGAACCAGCGCGGTTGCGGCAATCAGGGCATCGCGATAAGACCGCGGATTTGGTACGTGCAGGGATGCGCATCGACGCGCGACGGCCGTGTCGACGGGAAGAATGCGTCCGGCAAAAGAGGGCGCGACCTGGTTCTCCAGCCAAGAGCGAAGCATCGTTCCCTGGAGCCTATCGCGGCGCTCCAGCAAGAGCGTTCCCCGCTCCAGTTCCAGGACGGAGATCACCGACAGGAACATGGACGCCGCCGGATTGCTTCCTATCCAAGCCATCACGTGGCGGTCTGCCTTGCCCGTATTTGCCTTGCGCAACTCGGAAACGACATTCGTATCCAGCACGTACATCATGACAAGTCGACCGGAGGATAGGGTTCATCGCCCAAACGAGCCGGCTCGAATTCAATGAGATCGGCGTCCGGCATGGCCAACATGTCCGCGAGATTCTCTCGCTTGTTCGTAATCTGCTGGTATTCCTTGATTGAAAGCAGCACATGAGCGGGGCGTCCGCGATCCGTAATGAAGACGGGGCCATTTCTGGCGGCTTTTTTCGCCCGGCTGGTGTCCTGATTGAATTCCCGGCTGGATAGAGTGGTGATGGCCACGGCGCGCCTCCCATGTAGAAACGTACCTACAATATAACACGAAATCAGCTACTCGAATTGAATCAAGGCGATCTCGGAATGGGTTCCGACGCGCATGGGAGGGCCCCAGGTTCCGGCGCCGGTGGAGGTGTAGACCTGGAGCGCGCCGAAGCGGTGCAGGCCGCTGGTGAATTTGCCGAAGACGCGGCGGGTGAACCAGGTGAAGGGGAAGATCTGGCCACCGTGGGTGTGGCCGGAAAGCTGGAGGCCGATGCCGGCCTGCTCCGCGATGGGCAGGCGGGTGGGCTCGTGGTTGAGCAGGATGCTGGCCTGGGCCGGGTCAAGGCGCAGAGCTTCAAGAGCGGCGCGGACGCGGATGGGGTAGGTGGAGTCGCCATGGGGAATGCCGGCGACGACGAGGCCGTCGACGACCACCTTTTCATTGGCTAGCACGCGGACGCCGGCGCGCGTCAGCGCTTCAGTGTAGTGCGCGGCGTTGCCAAATTCCTCGTGGTTGCCGGTGACGAAGTAGATGCCGAAGGGCGGGGATAACTGCCGAAAGGGCGCGGCGAGCCGGTCGAGGCCGGCTTTTGTGCCGTCGAAGAAGTCGCCGGGAATGAAGACGATGTCGGGAGCGAGGCGGGCGGCCATGGAGACGATGCGACGGCTGAAGGCAAGGCCGTTGATATTGCCCAGATGCAGGTCGCTGAGCACCAGGGCCGTGCGGCCGCGCCAGGAAGCAGGCAGATTGGAGAGCTTGACCCGGATGCGGCGGATGGGAATCCAGCGGGCGTTTAACAGGCCGTAGACGCAGGCCAGCGTTGCCATGCCGAAGAGCGCGCCGGCGATGAGCGGGCGGTACCGCGGCAAGTCCGGGGCCAGGGGCGAAAGACGGAGCGAAAGGTCAACCAGCCAACTGAGGCAGGAGGCCCAGAAGAAAAAGTTGAGAAATCCCAGCCAGACGGCGGCGATTTTGTAAATTGCTGAGATCAGAAAGTTGGAAAAGCGGAAACTGAGCAGGGCGGCGACGATGAAACTGAAGGCCAGCACCAGCATCGCGGAGCGAAGCGCCAGAGCTGCCGACGGGCCGAGGGGATACCAGAAGGCGATCCAGGTGCGATAGATGAACCAATGGGCAGAAAAGAGCAGAAGCTGCATCAAAGCGATGCCCAGGACAGGCCAAGCTTTCAAACCGGATCTCCTTGGTTCAATTTTTGCATGAGGAGGGGGGAACAGGGAGTAGGGAGTAGGGAGTAGGGAACAGGGAACAGGGAATAGGGAACAGGAAGTAGCCCCTACTCCCTGTTTTCTCCATTTCTACGGGATTTGGCAGACCGAGAGGGAGTCGTTGTGCCATCGGCAGGCCAATCCGGCGGGGTGGGGATAGGAGACCAAGACCCAGTCGACGCCGAACTCCGTCTTGAGGCGCTCGAAGTCGGCAAGCTGGAAGCTGGTCCAGCCGTCCTGGGCTCTGACCTCCCGCTGCCACTCCGGGCCGAGTTCGGGAACCTGGGTGACCACAGCCGTGTCCTTGATGGCGTCGGCCAACTGGCTGCGCTCGGCGAGGGCGCGGAAGCTGTGATAGTCCTCTCCGGGCGCGATCATGTACTGGGGATCGAGGGCAAAGTACGCGCCGGTTGGGGTGTTCTGGCGAATCCAGGCAAAGGCTTGCAGCCATGGATTGGAAGGTTGCCGGCCGGGCAGTTCGAGGTGCTGGCTGCCGCTGAAGAGTTGGCGCTGCGCGGCAAACATGGGCACGTTGATTGCCAGCAGGAAGAGAGCCCAGCGCCACACGCGGGCTTTGAGCAGGTATTTGCCCAGCAGGCAGCCGGCGATGAGGGTCATAAAGAAATAGATGAGATGGAGGAAGCGCATGGGCTGCAAGGGCGTGAGGCGGACCATGGCCGGGGTGCCCAGCATCAACATGGCGACAGCCTGCTGAAATACCCCGTAGGCGAAGACAGCCAGCGAAAAGCGAGCCAGCAGCGTGTGGCCGCGCCGGAGCGCGATGCGCCAGAGGAGCCAGAAGAGAAAGAGCGGCGCGAGCGCGCCCAGCCACTCGTACCAGGCCCACTTATAGAGGAAATAGTAGGTCCGGGTATCCATGGCCTTGTGCCAGAGAGGGGTTGGAGGCTCGAAGATCCAGCCGAGAGGGACAAAGGCGGCGGTTACGGAGGTGCGGTCCGCTCCGCGCCAGGAGCGAATCCACACGTGCACCGGTTCCGCAGTCGCCAGGGAAAGGAAGAAGCAGAAAGAGATGCCCATGGCGGCCATGATGGGATGGAGCACAAATGAGAACAAGAGGAGCGGGACCGCCTGCCAGCGCTTGCCGTCCAGAATGCGGGAGATCGCCACGAGGATGATGGCCGTGGCCACATTGCGCGGGTGCAGGTGCTGATCGGCCATATAGAGCGCGGTTCCGGCGACAGGCAGCGTGAGCATGGCGGCGACCATGGCGACGCCGGCCCATTGCGCCCGCACTTCGGAAAACAATTTCCGGGCGATGCTCCAGCAGCCGAAGAGAATCAGCGCGATGGAGGCGAACTGCAGGATGAGTTCGGTATAAGCGACGGGGATGGCGGTCCAGTGGACGAATGCGGCGACCCATTTATCGAAGAAGGTGGCCTGGAGCTGAGTGCGGAAAAACTCGGCGTCGTGGGGAAACAGCGCCGGATTCACATTGTTTTTCACCGCGGCAAGATAGACGCTGTCGTCCTCGATGCCGGGGTGGTAGCCCATGACGGCAAATGCGACAGTGGAAAACAGCAAGACAAGCAATATGTTGCGTTTACGGAATCTATGCACGTGTTTCAGCCCTTACACTCCATTCAGATGCGCCCGCACGGACGGCAAAGCCTGCGATCCGCTTGCGACGAAGAGGGTGCAGGGGCAACGACCCTTCGCGTAAACCGGAAACTTACCGCATCGTCCAACTGGGTAGGCGGCTCGAGTGCGCCACCGCGCCCCAGCGGACGCTTCACTCGCTTTCGGCAAACTATAATCCGAATTGTAGTGGAGATGAGCGGACACTGTCTGCTCGGGGCGAATGCAGGGAAGCTGTTCAGCGCCAAGACGTCCGTACGCGCTCCGTGGTTGGACTCCATCCCGGAATCTAGATGCAGCAAAGGGCTTGTTGAATGAAACTACGGACGATGCGGGCCGTCGACTACTGGATCGGCATTCCGCTCTGTTTTCTTTGTACGCAGTTGGTGCACCTTTGGGGCAAGCCCAAGGGGCCGGAGACGCCGCGCCGGGTTCTCTTCGTCGAACTGTCGGAGATGGGCAGCACGGTCATCGCGAATCCGGCGATGCAAAAGGCAAAAGACGAGTTGGGCGCGGAGATCTTCTTCCTCATCTTCGAGCGGAACGTCGATAGCCTGCGCCTGCTGAACACGGTTCCCGCGGCCAACATCGTCACCATTCGCGAAACCGGCCTTTGGCCGCTGGTGCTGGATTCGCTTCGCTTTCTTCGCTGGGTGCGCAAGGCGAAGATCGACACAGTGGTGGATCTGGAACTGTTTTCGCGCTACTCCGCCTTGCTGACCGGCCTCTCCGGCGCGGCGCGGCGCGTAGGTTTTTACCGCTTCCATTGCGAGGGCCTCTACCGCGGCGAGATGATGACCCACCGCGTGAATTACAACGGCCACATCCACATCGCCAAGAACTTTGTCTGCATGGTGAATGCTCTGCTGGCGCCGGAGCCCGAGGTGCCCTACTCGAAGACCTATGTCTCCGACGAGGAAATCCGCGTGCCGATTCAGCCGGTGACGGAAGACGCGAAGGAATATGTGCGCGGGCTGGTGCGCGAGGTCTACCCGGAATACGAGCCGGAGTATCACCGCATTGTGCTGATTAACCCCAACAGCTCTGAGCTGCTGCCGCAGCGGCGCTGGCCGCAGGAGAATTTTGCGGCGCTGGGCGGCATGGTGGCGCGCGAGTGGGACGATGCCCTGGTGCTGATCACGGGTTCCCGCAGCGAACGCGAGGAAGCGTTGCGCATGCAGGAGTCGATCGGTCATCCGCGCTTCCGCAGCTTTGCCGGAATGCACAAGCTGATGGCCCTGCTGCCGCTCTACAACATCGCCACCGTCCTGGTGACCAACGACAGCGGCCCGGCGCATTTCTCGGCCATCACGCCGATTCGCTCGATTGTGTTGTTTGGGCCGGAGACGCCTAAACTCTACGGCAGCCTGGGCAACACCGAGTCGATCACCGCCGAGCTCTCCTGCTCGCCCTGCGTCACGGCCGCAAACCAGAAAAACTCGGCCTGCAACGATCCGGTGTGCATGCGCATGATTACTCCGGAGCGCGTGCTCGAGTCGATCCGCGGCATCTTCAATGGAGAAGAGAATCTGCGCAGCGACCTGGTTCACGTGACCATGGTTGCGCTGCAAACGGCGGATTAACCGATTGCTTGGAGAGGGCGCGGCTGAATCTACAGCCGCGCCCTTTCTATGCCAGAACGTCCTTATCCGCGCATACGGGGATTGACCAAGCGATAGGCCACGTCGGTAAGCAGGTTGACCAGTACATAAGTGAGTCCGATCGAGAGCAGGCAGCCCTGCACCAGGGCATAGTCGCGATTGGAGATGGCGCTGACCGTCAGGCGGCCCAGGCCGGGCCAACTGAAGATGGTCTCGGTCACGATGGCGCCGGCCAGGAGAGCGCCGAATTGCAAGCCCACCACGGTGACGATGGGAACCAGGGCGTTGGGCAGGGCATGGCGGCAGACGACGGCGGCTTCGCTCAGCCCTTTGGCGCGGGCGGTGCGGATATAGTCCTGGCCCAGTTCTTCGAGCATGGCGGTGCGCACCATGCGGGTGAGGATGGCGGCCAGCGAGGCGCCCATAGCGATCGAGGGAAGCACAAGATAGCGCCAGTCGATCGAGTTGCCGCCGCCGGCATTTGCGCCCGAGACCGGCAGCCAGCCGAGAGCGATGGAAAAAACCAGAATCAGCACCGGGCCCAGGGCCAGACCTGGAACCGAGAGGCCGAAGAGGCTTACGACGGAGAGCACCTGGTCGAGCCAGCGGCCGCGGCGCACGGCGGCCAGAATGCCGGCCGGTAGCGCCAAGGCAAGTCCGAATCCCAATGCGGTCAAGGTGAGAGCCAGCGTGTAAGGGTAGCGGGCAGCGATGAGTTGGGCAACGGTGGAGTGGAGCCGGATGGAGCTGCCCAGATCGCCGTGGAGGACGCCGTTCCAGTAGCGAAGATATTGCTGGTGGAGGGGCAGATCAAGGAAGTACTGGTGGCGCAAGGCTGTTATGTCGGTCGGAGTCGCGCCCTCGCCCAGCATCTGCTGGATGGGGTCGCCGGGAACCAGATGAATGAGCAGAAAGACCAGCGAAACCACCAGCCAGACGACCGGAAGCGTGAGCGCGAGGCGGGTGAGGAGCTGCTTCATGGGCTTGATTCCAACGATAAACCAGGGAATAGGGGAGGAGCAGGGAATAGGGAGTAGGGAACAGGGAATAGGGAGTAGGGAACAGGGAACAGGGAACAGGGAACGGGTGCGAATGGGTGCCCAGGCCCCAAAGGCGGGACCTGGGCACCCTGAGTCAGCGGTTTTCTAGCGGTAGACCTGGGGGATGAAGTTCTGCTCGTGCATGGGAGGACGAACGTACTTCGTCTTGTCCAGAGCGGGCAGGGCCAATGGCTCCGGCGTGAGGTCGCGATAGTCGATCATCGAGAGCAGATGGCGGATGACGTTGAGGCGGGCGCACTCCTTGTTTTCCGCATTCACGACAAACCAGGGCGCCTGCTTGGTGTCGGTGACCGCGAACATCTCGTCCTTGGCGCGGGAGTACTCGGCCCAATGCTTGCGGGATTCGAGATCCATGGGGCTGAGCTTCCAGCGCTTGGTGGGCTTGTTCATGCGGTCCTGAAAGCGCCGCTCCTGCTCGGCATCGCTGACGGAGAACCAGTATTTGATGAGGACAATGCCGGAGCGGACGAGCATCCGCTCGAACTCCGGGCAGCTCTGCATGAACTCCAGATATTGCGGCTCGGTGCAGAAGCCCATGACGCGCTCGACGCCGGCGCGGTTGTACCAACTGCGGTCGAAGAGCACCATCTCTCCCGCCGCGGGCAGATGCGGGACGTAGCGCTGGAAGTACCACTGCGTCTTTTCGCGTTCGGTGGGCGTGCCCAGGGCCACCACGCGGCAGATGCGCGGGTTGAGGCTCTCGGTGATGCGCTTGATGGCTCCGCCCTTGCCGGCCGCGTCGCGGCCTTCGAAGAGCACGACGACGCGCAGGTTTTCGTGACGAATCCACTCCTGGAGCTTGACCAATTCGACCTGGAGCCGGCGCAGTTCGCGGTCGTAATCGCAGTCCTTGCCCAACTTCAGTGCACTGGCCTCGGCAGGGGCGGGCAGGTCTCCGCCGTGCTTGATGACATCCGGAGCCGCAACCACTTTGCCAGATTCCTGCCGTTTCTTCGCGTGCTTGTCTTTCATCCGTCATCCTCCGACCGACTGACAGGGCTCTGTGCAAGCGCCCTTCCAGGCTTTCGCCAACTCCTGCGCAGACCCGCAGCCAGCCATTCTTCCTATCGGCAGGATTCTAGTCCACGCTATGGCGGTTGTGGGGCGAAAGCTGAAGGCAGCGCGAAGAGGAAAGCGGGGACGCATCCTAGTCGCCTACTGTTGACTCTTCCTCGACCGGCTCGACGCGCACCTTGCCGATGCGGCGGCCGTCCATTTCGACGACGGTGAGGCGGCGGCCTTCGAAGTCCACGCTTTCGCCGGCCTGGGGGATGTGGCCGAGGCGCATGAGCAGGAAGCCGGCGAGGGTTTCCACGCCGCCTTCGCGGGGCAGGTCCCATTGCATCTGGGTTTCCAAGTCGCGCAGGTTCACGCCACCGTCCAGCAGCAAGGCGCCGGATGCGGTGGTGAGGACGGGCAGGGCGGGCGAGTCGAATTCGTCCTCGAATTCGCCGGTCAACTGCTCGATAGCGTCCTCGGCGGTGACCAGGCCCACGGTCGATCCGTATTCGTCCACCACGATGGCGATGTGGCGGCGGCGCTGCTGGAAATCGCGGATGAGGTCGAGGACGGACTTGGTTTCAGGGACGACGAGCACGTCGCGCATGACCTGGGCGAGTTTCAGCTCGACAAAGGGAGTGGCGGCGGAGTGGGGTTTCGCGGATTCCAAGGTCTGAGAAGCGAGCCCCAGGGCGCCCGGTTTTTGAGCCGGAACGGGCTGAGCGTGGAGACGCGGCGCAACAGGCCGGAAGTACATGAGGCGGGCCAGGTCCTTGGAGTAGACGACGCCGACGATGTGCTCCGGGCCGCGGGTCTCGTCGTAGACCGGGACGCGAGAGTGATGGCGGTCGATGACTTTGGCGCTGGCTTCTTCGAGCAGCATGCTGGAGGGCAGGGCGAAGATCTTTTGCCGCGGAGTCATGATCTCGCGGATGGAGACATCGTCCAGTTCCAGGGCGCGGTGAATCAGCGTCTCCTGGAAGCGGGGCAACAAGCCCATGCGGCGGGCGGCGGTGGCGAGGAGCTTGAGTTCCTCGGGCGAGTGGACCTGGGCGCGCTCGGTCATGGGGACATCAAATCCGCGCAGCACCGCGGCGGCCGAACCGCTGAGGAGCCGGACCGCCGGGCGGGCCACGGTCATGAAGAGCAGCATGGTGGGCGCGACGGCGACGGCAAGAGCCTCAGAGCGGCGCAGGGCCAGCGACTTGGGTACCAGTTCGCCCAGCACCACATGGAAGTAGGTCATGAGGGCGAAGCCGAGAACCAGAGCGGCCACCGCGGCCACATGGGCATAGGCCAGGGCATGAGCCTGAGTGAGGGGCAGAGCGTCGAGCCAGCCCTGAAGAATTCCTGCCGCCAGCGGCTCGCCGAGCCAGCCCAGGGCCAGCGAGCAGAGCGTGACGCCCAACTGCACGGCGGGCAGAAAGTCGTTTAGATCGTGTTGCAGGCGGCGGACGGCGCGGGCTCCGGGAACGCCGGCTGCAAGCATCTGCTCGATGCGCGTCTCGCGAATGGAGACCAACGCGAACTCCGCGGCCACAAAGAAGGCGTTGGCCAGGATGAGCATGGCTACGGCGACAAATTGCAGCAGCGGGAGACCGTGCATCTTGTTCTGGAGAATAGCATTTTGGCAGAGATTGGAGATCAGGGAGTAGGGAGTAGGGAGTAGGAACAGGGACTAGGGACGGCTCTCTGGAACCAAGGCGCGGCGGGTTGCGTATGAAGGGGCAGCGGTTGACAAAGATGCGCCGCCGCCGTCCGATGGATGGGTTTTCTGCAACAATTCATTCGCGCAATCGAGAGTTGCGTTTCTATAGGCATTGGGAGGGTTTTCGGTGGCTGCATCGCGCAAAAGCAAGCGATTCTGGATTTGGCTGATTGCAGCCGCGGCGGTGGTTGTTCTGGTGTTGGGGTTTGCGCTGGTGCGGCTGGCCAAAGGCGCGACCATCGACCCGAATAAGCTGGCCAAGGTGACGCGCGGCGATGTGGCGCGCTCGGTGGTGGCTACGGGCAAGATCCAGCCCATCACCAAGGTCGAGGTGAAGAGCAAAGCCTCGGGGATCGTGGAAAAGCTTTACGTGGACATCAACAACCAGGTACACAAGGGCCAGCAGTTGGCGCAGCTCGATCAGCAGGAGATTCTGGCGGAGGTTGAGGCGCAGAAGGCGCAACTGGCGGCCGCCGAGGCCAATGTTTCCACCTACCAGGCCAATATCGAACAGGACAAGGTGAACGCGGCCGCGCCGGACCTGCCCATGTACAAGGCGACGCTGGACCGCAACCAGGAGATGCAGAAAGAGGGCATCGTGAGCCGGCAGGCGCTGGACGACGCCAACAAGGACTATCTGGCGGCGCTGACCCGGCGCGACTCGGCCAAGGCGCAGATCGGCGTGGACGCGGCCAAGCTGAAGCAGGCGCGCGCGCAGGTGCTGCAGAGCAAGGCCAGCCTCAACCAGTTTGAAGAGCAGTTGGGCTACACCACCATCGTGGCGCCCATGGACGGGGTGATCCTGTCGCGCGACGTGGAGATTGGCGACGCGGTCAGCTCGATCCTGGTGCTGGGCTCGACGGCCACGCTGGTGATGACCGAGGGCGACATCGGGGAAGTGTATGTGCAGGGCAAGGTGGACGAGGCGGATATCGCCCATGTCTACATGAACCAGCCGGCGCGGATCAAAGTGGAGAGCTTCCGCGATCGCACCTTCAACGGCAAGGTGACCAAGATCGCTCCGCTGGGAGTGGAAAAGGACAACGTGACCACGTTCGAGGTGCGGGTGAGCATCGACAATCCCGGCGGAGAGCTGAAGGCCAACATGACGGCCAACGCCGAAATCCTGCTGGACGAGCACAAGGGCGTGCTGACCGTGCCGGAAAACGCGGTGATGTACGACAACCAGAAGAACGCGTCGGTGGAGATTCCGGACAAGAAGCAGAAGGAAGGGAAGCGCAAGGTTCCGGTGAAGGTTGGCCTGTCGAACGGCTCGGTCACCGAGGTTCTGAGCGGGCTGAAAGAAGGCGACCAGGTGGTGTTACAACAGTAGTCAGTTATCAGTTATCAGTTATCAGTTGTCAGTTGTCAGCGGTCAGTTGACAACTTCAAGGTCCGATCGAAGCACCGGATTCCGATCGCGTGCCGGTGGCGGAGGAACCCGCGAGACTGACCACTGAGGACTGACAACTGACAACTACGAAAGGCACACAATGAAGCATCTTCTTGTAGCAACGGCGGCCCTGATGCTGACGGCGATTCCGGCGCTGGCGTCGGAGGCGACCTTCGAGCGGAACCTTACCGTCAACGGGCGCGTGGAGCTTTCGGTGGCCACCGGCTCGGGCAACATTCATCTGACGCGCGGCTCCAGCAACCGGGTACATATCTACGGCCGGGTGAAGTCGGGCTGGGGCGGCAACGAGCAGCGGGTGCGGGAGATCGCGGCCAATCCGCCGATCGAGCAGACGGGCAACATTATCCGCATCGGCGGGCGGCATGAAAGCCTGCGCAACATCAGCATCGATTACGAGATCGAGGCGCCGGCAGATTCCTTTCTCGACGCCGGTTCCGGCTCAGGCAATGTGGACGACGATGGCATCGGCGCAAACGCCAAGCTCTCCACCGGCTCAGGCAACATTCATGCTACCGGCCTGCAAGGAGGTTTCTCGGTGAGCACCGGGTCGGGCAACATCTATGCCGAGCAAACCGGCCAGGGCGACGTGAAGGCCGAGACCGGTTCAGGCAACATCGAGCTGCGCAACCTGCGCGGCGGGCTGCGCGCCGGCACCGGTTCGGGCGACATCAAAGCGGGTGGAGCGCCCATCTCGCCATGGCACCTTGAGACGGGTTCCGGCAGCGTGGAGTTCTGGGCCGGCGACGCGCCGCTGACGCTGGATGCCTCGACCGGCTCGGGCAGCATTCACAGCGACCGGGAGATGATGACGCAAGGGTCGTCGGACAAGCATCATGTGACCGGGAAGTTGAACGGCGGCGGGCCGACGGTGCGGATCGAAACCGGCTCGGGCGACATCCGCATTCATTGAGATTCATCGGGCACTCTTCGGCAACGATGGGTTGAAGGGGGCGGTATAAAGGCCGTCCCTTTCTCGAAAAGCAAGTTATGAGACAGAATCGCAGAGGTTAGAAGTTATATTCTCCGCCGCAAAGAGTTCTTCGCGATTTCATTGAAGTTTTACGCGTGGCGCGAAGCGAATGGTAGACTTTCCGGCAGGAGGAGCAAGTGACTCTCGGACAGTTTCTCGGCAAGCAGTTCATCGCGGTAGTTGAGTGGAACGAGCCGGAAGACGGCATTCTCGCCTATCGCTACCCGATGCGGGACCTGGAGATACAAAACGGCGGTCAGCTCACCGTGAGCGAGTCCCAGATGGCCGCCTTCGTGAACGAAGGCAAGATTGCCGACATCTTCGGCCCCGGCCTGCACACGCTGAATACCCGCAATCTGCCCTTGCTCACCGATCTGATGAATTGGGACAAGGCCTTCGAGTCTCCGTTCAAGTCCGAAGTTTACTTTTTCTCCACGCGTTTGCAGATCGACCAGAAGTGGGGCACGGCCACGCCGATTACGATCCGCGACAAGGAATTCGGCGCGGTGCGGCTGCGCTGCTACGGCATCTACTCCTACCGTGTCGCCGATCCGCGCGTCTTTTTCAACCAGATCAGCGGCACGCGCGAGAGTTATCTCGTCAGCGATCTCGAGGGACAGTTGCGCGAGACCATCGTGGCGCGCATGACCGAGATCTTTGCCGCGAGCGATCTCTCCTTTATCGACATGGCCGCGCACCAGGGGCTGCTGGGCGCAAAGATCATCGAGCAGATGAAGCCTGCCTTCGCGGCGCTCGGGCTGGAACTGGACCAGTTCGCGATCGAGAACGTCTCCCTGCCCGAAGAACTGCAAAAGATCTTCGACCAGCGCATCGGCATGAATATGGTGGGAGATCTGGGCCGCTATACGCTGTACTCGGCGGCGGAGTCGCTGGATCTTTCGGCGGCCAACACGAGCGGCGCGGCGGGGATGGGGATGGGCCTGGGCGCCGGCGCTGCCGTGGCGCAGGTTCTGTCGAACGCTCTCAAACCGGCGATGGCCGCTCCGGCCGCAATCCCCGCGCAGACGCAAATCTCCGTTCCGGCTCTGCAAGGCGCATCGGCTTCAGAGGGGACGAAGTTCTGCATCGAGTGCGGGAAGGCCATTCCATTCCGCGCCAAATTCTGCGCAGAATGCGGGAAGCAACAATGAACTGTCCCTCCTGCGGCGCTCCCATGCGCCTCAAGCCGGATATGGCCAGCTTCCAGTGCGATTACTGCCAGAGCGTCTATTTTCCGGACGCGGACGACGACGGCGTGCGCGTGCTCGGCGAGCCGTCGGACGAGAGCTGCCCGGTGTGCCGGATTCCGCTGATGAACGCGACGGTGGCGAATCTCCGCATCTGCTACTGCACGCAGTGCCACGGAATGTCGATTCCGATGCAGGTATTTGAAGACCTGGTGGAACGTCTGCGGGCACAGGCGGACGGGGCGCTGGTTCAGCCGGCGGCGGGCAGCGACGATCTGAACCGCAAGACCGGCTGCCCGCGATGCAACAAGCGCATGGATACCCACCTCTTCGGCGGCGCCGGCAACGTGGTCATCGACACCTGCGAGGAATGCTGCCTCAACTGGCTCGATCGCGGCAAACTGATGCACATCGCTCATGCTCCGGACGAACGCCCATCGGAATCGTTGTCAGAATACTGACCGGCCGGAAGCGGGCAGTTTGCGGGATTCTGGCTTCGATTTTTCTTCTCTCCCGGTTCCCGGCAGATGGTCCGGCTTTGGCCCAAGCCCGGTAAACTGGAAGCATGATGAAGGTTTTTCGCCCAATTCCCGTCGACTCGTTGAAGCTGCTGGTCTTCGATCTGGATGGCACGCTGGTCGACTCCGCGCAGGACCTGTGCAACAGCGTGAACGCCGCGCTGAGCCACGTGGGACGCGCTCCGCTGGAAGACCCGGTGATTGCAAGCTATGTGGGCAACGGCGCGCCGATGCTGATGCGCCGGGCGCTGGCCGCAAGCCTTCGCATCCCGGTGGACCAGGTGGATGAGAGCTTGCAGAATGCGGCATACGCCTTCTTCCTCGACTACTATCGCGAGCACAAGCTGGACTTTACCTATGCCTACGACGGCGTTGTGGCGTCGTTGAAGGCGCTGAGCGATCTGCACGACGCCCAGGCCGCGACGGGCCGGACGATGGCCGTGCTGACCAACAAGCCGGTTCGCCCGGCGCGCGGCATCTGCGAAGGGCTGGGCATGGCGGACTACTTCCTCCACATCTACGGGGGCGACAGCTTCCCGGTGAAGAAGCCCGATCCGATGGGCCTGCGCTCGCTGATGGAAGAGACCGGCGCGCGACCGGAAGAGACGGTGATGATCGGCGACAGCAAGGTAGACGTGCAGACGGCGCGCAACGCCGGAGTCTGGAGCCTGGGCTGCGCCTTTGGCTTTGGACCGCAGAACCTGATGGAGACTCCGCCGGATGTGCTGGTGGATACCGCGGCGGACTGGACGGCGGCGCTCAGTCCTGCAAAAATCAATTCACAACGATAGCCGGCAAAGTTCATGCAAGGAAAGACGCTTCGCCGCCGGCGGAAGGCTACAGCGCGGTCGGCTCCATGCGCCGGATTGAGCGTTTTGGTCCGCGGTTGCGTCTATTCGATACATCGGCTCCGTCTAAAGGCACAGGTTCCCGTTCGGGTATCAGG